>OGEM01001256.1_pt1 | contig 11443 bp, 10 predicted proteins | sample 1570741 | NCBI WGS metagenome assembly OGEM01 (sample SAMEA2582141, study PRJEB24529) | metagenome | biome: Human gut stool | place: China | collected 2011
CGCCTTCTGTCTTTTTATTAATCTGAATCTCATGTAGCTTCAATTTATCATTTCCGTTACCTGTAAAGTAAAGTCTTAGATATCTTGCTTTTGCACCTTTCGCATCACCGCGCACATAGCGATAAGGAACTTCCATAACAGAATTGTCATTTTCAACTGTCGCCACATCTGTCCAGTCTTTATTGTTTTCTGAAATCTGAATCTTTGCATTGTACAGACGCTGTAATCCGTCTGAGGTTACTGCCTCCACATCATACACTTCAATCGTTTTTCCCAAATCAAATGTAATATAAGAATCTTTCGCCGGATTTTCTTTTGTCAAAATATAAGTAGAAAGATTGCCATCAAATACATTTGTATACGTCCCTTCACTCAAACCATTTTTAATTGTTGACTGTAACAATTTTGCTTCTGGCTTCAGGCTCTTGATATCCATTCCAATCTTTGTTATATCCACTGTCACATCTTTTTCTGAATTGTTTCTCAATCTTAAATATTTTACTCCGGCAAGGTCTTTGACCTCTTTTGCCTCTGACCAATTCAATGCATCAAATGAATATTCAAATACAAGACCTTCCTCTGCCGATACTTCTTTTACGAATGATTTTGCCGCTTCCGGTGTCTCTAGTTTAATACCAACATAATTATTTGGTTTCAATGTAACACCTTTCAAATTGCGAACGCTAATCTCTGTTCCCTCAATTGTCAGAGGTGTCTTTTTCAATGCATCAACGTTAGTGTAGACTCTGTCATGTTCTTCCACTTTTTTGTTCACTGTAAATTCTCTTACATATGTCCAATAATCCGGTTTCCCATTATATCCTGCTGTCTTCAGATAATATCTCACATATCTCGCTTTCACATTGAGTCCATCTGCCGTAATACGGTCTCCATCCACTTTTGCATCAATCTTTTCCCATGTTTCTCCGTCTTCTGAATATTGTAATTCTGCATCATGGAAAATGTCATGGTGTCCGTCTTTTTGTGCCTGCAAAATAGATACATCTGTCACAGTGGTAACTCTTCCAAGGTCTAATCCATAATAATCGCCCGCCTGCTGTTTTACCTGCCATGAAACATAAGTTGTCTCATCTCCATCATACATCTTCTTCGAATCAGCAGTTTCGGTCACTTCTGCTCCGCCCATTTTCGCATATAATGTTGGTGAAATTGTAGTGTCTCCCGGGTTTAAAATCGGTGTTAACTGATTTTTTGCTGCATTGATTGCCTTTGCCACAAACGGCGCAAGTCTCTTGCTTCCTGCTTTTGCATATACATTCGGCAAATCTTCTGCTGTAAGATAGGTATACATTGTGTTGTAATATTTGCTTGCACTGCTTAGTTTTGTCCAGGCCGTTGTAGTATCTCCATTTTCTAAAGCAATCAAACTCTCCAATGCGCCTTTTCCTGCACTTGCCACATCATTTAATGATTTCAGCCAAGGCGTCAATTCTTTTACCAAATTTTTATTTGCACAATTTTTTTCAAAATCTTTGACTGCATTCAGGATATTATCAAATTCCGCTAAAATTGCTTTCGCATCTTCATTTTCTTTAATTGGCTTTCCTGCATTTACAAGCTTTTGCACTGCATCTAATTTTTCTTTCAAATACTCTGACTCATTAAATCCAGGAACTCTGGATGAGCCAGGTGCATTTGCTACGTTTCTCGCAATCGTAAGATAAGAATCTTTTACCTCAGGCTGCAAATAATTAAATGCGCTCTCCCAAATTTCATTTGCATGTTCAGAATATTTATTATTGTTCCATACCAATGACGCCAACTGATACAAGCCCACCTCATTTGAATATGCAAATCTGCTTGGGTTTGAGTGGAAACCTGCAAGTCCCGTTACATTGTCTCTCGCATAATATGTGATATCACCAAGATAAATTCCTGATTTCGCATGCTCATTTACCGGATAGTTCAACCAGAAGTCCGGATCATGATTTGTCTTTTCTTTCAAAAAGTTTACCGTTTCCTGTGTGATTGGTGAGTTTACATCATCACCGGTCCAGTAAATATGAATGTCATCATTCAAATTCTTTAAAGCTGTTAACTCCGCACCATTACCTGACCATGCCTTGTTATAACCCTGTGGACAGTATGTAATCGGCTGGCAACCTTTCTTTTTTAAATCTTCATTCAATCTATTCAGCACAGTCACAACCATGTCATTGTTTCCGCCACCAAAGTCATCATTCAATATATCAAATTTACGAACACCAATTTTATACAACTGTTCCAGCTTTGCCATTAATTTCTGATACTGTGTTTCGTACTTTGCATCTGATATACTTGAAAATGATTTAAAAAAGTTACCAAGGTGAATAGACCATACAAAATCTACTTTTGTCTCTTCGGCTTTCTTTACTAACTTTTCAAATTCTTTTATTGTTTCATCCGGATATAGCTGATCCCATTTGCTTGTATGATATGCATCTCCCTTCGGTGCATAGACATAGCTGTTCATCTTATAGTCTTTGGCAAATTCCATCAGATTTTCACGCTCATCAAAGTTCCATGCACCATAGAAACCTTCGATGTATCCTCTCGTCGCCACAGTTGCATAGTCTTCAATATGCGCATCCAAAAATTTCTTTCCTGAGAAAGAAGAGAACATCATCTGCAGAGTCGCAACACCATGAAAGGTTGCATCCGTATCTTTTCCTTCAATGACAATATCTTTCTTTTGTGCATCTGCATCAAGCACATAGGCATCCGGCTTTTTGTAAAATTCTGCATTTGGCTCGTTGATTTTATTTTCTTTCATATAACTATCAGCTGCACCGTTTGTTTGTTCCACGCCGAGGATGATATTTGTTTTTTCATCATCTACGTTCTCAGATTCTTTATATCCAACTTTATACTTGTCCAGTACTTTTTTTACAAAGTTTTTGGTAGCCTCATCCACTCCGTTCTCTGCAACAATCGTTACCTCTCCACTTTTCAGTTCAAATGACTGTGTTGTTTGTGGATACGTCACCTTCTGCGGAAGCGGGTAAATTGCATATGCATTCGGATTTTTAGAACACTCTGTCTGCTCTGTAGGCACTGTTGGCGTCGTTTCCTCATTCTTCTTTGCAGCAGCTGCCGGAAGAACAGAGGTTGCTGTCATCGCGCAAACTAACGCTGCACTTGCTACACGTAAGGATTTTCGTTTCTTTTTCATATTTTTGCTCCTCTCGTTTCTTTTTTCACATACAATTCATTATATCATATTTACAATTTCTTCCAAAGAGTTTTTTTATTTTTAGATATATTGTATAAATTCGATTTTTTTTTTTGGTACAAACAGACAAAAGACAGATTGCCGTGTAACAATCACCATTGTCTTATCACATAGCAATCTGCCTTTTATCATTACTAGATGGAATTAATCGTTCTCTTTATATAAGATGTATGTAAAATCTCATGCGCTTTTTGGCTTCCCGGTCTTCCCAGAAATTCTTCATATAATTTCTGAATCGAAGGATTCTCATGCGATTTTCGAATTGCTTTTTTGGCATCGTTGTCATACAGTACTTTCGCACGTGCCGCTCTCACATCGGTAAAGTTTCTTACATCCGCAGAAACTTGTGGCTGTCCACCGCCATTTACACAGCCTCCCGGACATCCCATAATCTCAATGAAATGATAGTCTGCTTCTCCTGCATTGACTTTGTCAAGCAGCTCTTTTGCGTTTTGCAGTCCGGATGCGACTGCTACTTTCACATCCATTCCCGCTACATTGTAAGTCGCTTCTTTAATTCCATCTGTTCCTCGTACATCTTCAAAGTCCACTTTTGCGAGTTCTTCTCCCGTAAGCGTCTCCACCGCCGTCCGAAGTGCCGCTTCCATAACACCACCGGTTGTGCCAAAGATTACCGCTGCTCCTGTTGATTCTCCGAGCGGATCATCAAAATTCTCTTCCGGAAGTCCTGTAAAATCAAGTCCTGTACGTTTGATCAGTCTTGCAAGCTCTCTTGTTGTAATAGCAATATCCACATCCGGTACCCCCGCCGCATTCTGATCCTCGCGTCCAATTTCAAATTTCTTTGCAGTGCAAGGCATCACACTCACACACACGATATCCTTTGGATCCATCCCCGTCTTTTCCGCATAATAGGTCTTTGTAATTGCTCCAAACATCTGCTGCGGTGATTTACAGCTCGACAGATTCTCTGTCATATCCGGAAAATAATGTTCACAGTATGTCTATAAATTCACGCGCTTCTTCCATAATAGTGAGATCTGCACTGAAATCCGTGTCAAACACTTTGTCAAATCCGATTCTTCGAAGTGCTGCCACCATTCTGCCCTCCACGTCAGTTCCAATCGGATATCCAAACTCTTCTCCCAATGCCGCTCTTACGGAAGGCGCTGTCTGCACTACAACATGTTTTTCCGGATCGGCAATCGCCTCTAACACTTCATCTATATAATCCTTTTCTTGAAGAGCCCCAGTCGGACAGACTGCAATACACTGTCCACAAGACACACAGCTTGTATCTCCAAGCCCCATCTCAAACGCCGATCCAATACTCGTTGCAAACCCTCTGTGATTCGGTCCAATCACACCGATTCCCTGTACTTTCTCACAGACTGCCGAACATCGTCTACACAAAATACACTTATTGTTATCCCGAATCATATGTGCCGCCGTTACATCTAATTCATACCCATTTTTCTCACCATCAAAATAGTCTTCCTCTGCAACTCCAAGTTCACGGCACAACTGCTGCAATTCGCAGTTCCCACTTCTCACACAAGAGAGACATTTTCTGTCATGCGCAGACAAGATTAACTGCAGAGTCTTCCTTCTTGCCTCCAACACTTTCGGTGTATTCGTCCATATCTCCATCCCATCACCGATTGGATGTACACAGGATGCAACCAAAGTCTTTGCACCTTTTACTTCCACCACACAGATTCGACATGCCCCGATTTCATTAATCTCTTTCAAGAAACAGAGAGTAGGTATTTTGATTCCAGCCAAATGTGCTGCTTCCAAGATTGTAGACCCCACCGGCGCCGACACGGCTCTGCCATTTAATTTTATCGTTACATTTTCCATCATCTTACCTCCCCTATTACTCTTTATAAATAGCACCAAACCGGCATTTTTCCATACATGCTCCACATTTGACGCATCTAGACTGGTCAATCATATGTACTTCTTTTACCGAGCCAATAATCGCATTGTTCGGACATGTTCTTGCACAAAGTGTACAGCCTTTACATTTATCCGCATCAATTTTGTATTGCAACAACTCTTTACAGACTCCCGCAGGACATTTTTTATCTACGATATGTGCAATATATTCGTCCCGGAAATAGCGCAGAGTAGAAAGTACCGGATTTGGAGCTGTCTGTCCAAGTGCACAGAGCGAGTTATCCTTTAAGTGATAACAAAGTTCCTCCAATTTATCCAAATCTTCCATGGTTGCCTGCCCCTTTGTAATCTTATCCAAAAGTTCCAGCATACGTCTTGTGCCGATACGGCAAGGTGTACATTTCCCGCAGGACTCATCTACCGTGAATTCCAAAAAGAATTTTGCAATATCCACCATACAAGTATTCTCATCCATAACAATCAGACCACCTGATCCCATCATGGATCCAATTTCCATCAAGTTGTCGTAATCGATCGGAACATCAAGATGTTCTGCCGGAATGCATCCGCCTGACGGTCCTCCCGTCTGAGCCGCCTTGAATTTCTTTCCATTCGGAATTCCTCCGCCGATTTCTTCCACAATTTCACGAAGTGTCGTTCCCATCGGAATCTCCACAAGTCCGGTATTATGAATTTTACCACCTAACGCAAACACTTTTGTTCCTTTTGATTTTTCTGTTCCCATACCCACAAACCATTCCGGTCCCTTTAAAATAATCTGCGGAATATTTGCCCAGGTCTCCACATTATTTAAAATCGTCGGTTTTTGGAATAAACCTTTCAATGCAGGGAATGGGGGACGCGGTCTTGGCTCACCACGATTTCCTTCAATGGATGTCATCAATGCCGTCTCTTCTCCACAGACAAACGCTCCCGCTCCCAGTCTCAAATCAATATCAAAATCAAATCCGCTTCCAAAAATATCTTTGCCAAGCATTCCGTATTCTCTCGCCTGACGAATTGCGATTTCCAGACGTTCAATTGCGATCGGATATTCCGCACGCACATAGATGTACCCTTGTGACGCCCCGATTGCATACCCTGCAATTGTCATTGCCTCCAACACAACATGAGGATCCCCTTCAAGCACCGAGCGATCCATAAACGCTCCCGGATCTCCTTCATCGGCATTACAACAGACATATTTTTGTTCTGCCTGATTGCCTTTTGCAAATTTCCATTTCAACCCCGTCGGGAAACCTGCTCCTCCGCGTCCTCTCAGTCCACTGTCCAAGATAACCTGAATGACGTCATCCGGTGTCATCGTCGTCAAGACTTTTCCAAGAGCCTCGTATCCGCTCGTCCCTATGTATTCTTCAATATTTTCCGGATTGATCACGCCACAGTTGCGAAGCGCAATTCGCTTTTGTTTCTTATAAAATTCCGTCTCTTGAAGCGGCAGTATTCCATCTTCACTGACCGTCTCCTGATATAAAAGACGAGTAACAATTCTTCCGTTTAACAAATGTTCCGATACGATTTCCGGAATGTCCTCTTCTTTTACCATGGAATAAAATGCGCCCTCCGGATAAACGATCATAATCGGCCCCAACGCACACAGCCCGAAACATCCTGTTTTCACGACTCCAATCTCATTTTCCAGACTATTTTTTCGAATCTCTTCATGCAGTTTTTCAATAATTTTCTTGCTGCCGGAAGAAGTACACCCGGTACCTCCGCAGACCAACACATGCTTGCGATACGGGTTATCTTCTGTCCAGACTCCGTCTTCTGAACGAAACTCTACCTGTCCCCGCATCTTTTCTTTGATTGCTTTCAATTCTTCCAGTGACTTCATGCATATCCTCCATTTCTATTTTCATACGATCCTAATCATATTTTGCTAAAATATCATCTATGTCATCTACAGTCAAACGTCCGTAGACATCATCATTTACCATCATGACCGGCGCAAGACCGCATGCCCCGACACATCGACAGGCATCCAGTGAAAATTTACCGTCAGGTGTACATTCCCCACCCACGATTCCAAGCTTTTCCATCAGATAATTATAAATATCCCCGGAACCTTTTACATAACATGCCGTGCCAAGACAGACTGAAATGCGATATCTTCCTTTTGGATTGAGCGTAAACTGTGAATAAAACGTTGCAACTCCATATATTTTCTCCAACGGAATCTTCGTCTCATTTGAAATCATTGTCTGCACTTCTATCGGAAGATACCCATATATTTCCTGAGCCTTTTGCAAAATGGGCATCAAAGCACCTTTATCATCCTTCAATTCCGCAATCACCTGCAATAACGCCTCTTCCTGCTCTTTTGTTCCATGAAACGGAACCCCTCCTGTTTTAGAACACATCCTGAAACCTCCTTTTACTGTAGTTTTCCGTTCTGCACCTTGTGCATCTCGATATACCACTTCATATTAACACAGATTTATGCAAAAATCCATATTTAAGCACTTTTCTTTTATGTATTTTTACCATTATTTTAATTTATTTTTGATAGTTTTTGTAATTTTATACAAAATTCTGAAATTAGACAGGATTTAAAAGACAATAATAAAAAAGAAACCTTGTACAAATCTTACTAGAAGAATCTACAAAATTTCTTTTTAGATAAAAATAAATTATCATCAAACTATTCCGGATGCTATCCGCCTAAAGTTACATCTTGTTTGTCATACCACCTGATTGCTTTATCAAAATCTCTTTCTTTATAATCCGGCCAAAGATTTTCTACCACATAGAAATCTGCGTAGACTGACTGCACAGGCAGCATCCCCGACAATCTTCTCATATTTCCCCAACGAATTACCAAATCAATTCTGGAAATATCCTTCGAATGTATTTGAGTCATTACATCGTTCTCTTGCTCCATACCCTTTTTTCTTATCGCGCTCAAATCCCATTCCCAGCCGTAATTCACAAGAAAATTCACCTTGATATCAGCAATTCCGATTTCCTTTCTCTGTGTATATTTCAAAAGTTCTTCCGGAAAATGTACTGAGCTCGAATCTCCCACAACCAAGAGCGATACATTCCCTTCTTTTTGAATCAGCCGCACTGCATCTACGCACGCTTTTTTAAATGCATTTTGCTGCACTTTCGGCCGTTTACAATTGTCCACAGTAAACCCATAATACGTAATTTCCGCGACTCCATACTCCTTTGCTTTGCGCAGCACTTCAAGTCCCGGGTTCAGTCCGTGCTGATAGCCATCTTTTTTCTCCATCTGATGTTGTGTCGCCCATCTCCTATTTCCATCCGGTATAATTGCAATATGTTTTGGAATCCTCAACGCAGTCCCTCCTAAATTTTTATACAAGGACTATTCCCATAATAAACGATATTTATTCCAATCACATAGAAAAGCCCCGGAACTTCAAGTTCCGAGACTTCATTTTTCACCGTCTATTTAATAAACATCGCATCCCCCATGTAGAGGGTGTGCCTTCATTTCACTACTTATGTACCGCTACTTTGTAGCTCCTTCTTCCTATTATAATAACCGACTTTACGCCAGTTGGCAAGTCAGTAGTTTACTTTTCTTCCGCAGGTGCAAATAACTCACTTGTTCCGTCCAGAACTCGCTTCTCCTCATCCATCTCAAAGAACCACCCAAACAGTTCGAGGGCTTCATACCCTTTCAGCAGTTTATCTGCCTTTTCTTTGGCATAGCGTCCGCTATAATCATAGGTTTCTCCTACCGTATTCATCGACCCATGCAAGAATACGAGCATTTGATGTGTAATACTCAATCCTTGGAACGTCTCAGTTGCCTGCTTTCTCTCTTCTTCGCTGTACTTCCACTCATCGCCCTCCAGGAAAAAGTCTCTCGCAATCGAACCGTACAAACCGTAACCAATCAGTACCAGGGCTTCCCAGATTTTTTCTCTCGCTACGTTTTCGTCCTTAAGAGCCGGAATTTTTCCAGAAATAATTTCGGAGATAAAATCTTTTCTTCTGGCAGCACTTCCTTTCAGAATTTCCTTTACCTCTTTTGACTTTCTATCCTGCTCTTTCTTCGCCAGTTCTTCTTTTGTCGGCTTCTTCTTTTCCTTCGGAGCTTTCGTAACGATTCTCAAATCTCGCCATGTCTCATACCAGTACATCTGCCCCTTCTGCTCTGGCAGTTCAATCTCATCCGGCACATCGTCTGTCAAGTTGATCTCAATCACCGTTTTCCATTTCCCGTTGTACATCTGCTGCGAATACTGCTCCGGTGCTTTCTCTACTCCCATCTTTTTCAGCTTCGCTTTGAGCTTCTTTGCATTCTCTTTCTTCTTAGCATTTGTAATCTCATTCTGAACCCGGCTCACAATATCTCTGGAACTGCTGGCCTTATCCAGAATCTCATTTCGCATCTCTACATCCTTGATTTTCTCCAGTTCGTACAGGTCCTTCAATGTGAGCTGGAAAGCATCGTCCTGCTGTTTCTCTTTCAGCTTCTCCTGGTCCAGCTTCGCAATATTCAGCCGGTGCCGGACAGTCGATTTACTGAATCCGGTCTTTTCTGCAATCTGGTCTTCCGTATCTCCCAGGTCAAGCATCATCTGGAATCCCTGGGCCTGTTCCTGGATGGTAAGGTCTTCACGTTGAATATTCTCCAACAGCATGATACCCACTTGCTCTTTACGGGAAATCTTGCTTCTAATCTGGCATGGAACTTCTACCAGGCCTGCTAATTTTGCCGCCTCCAGTCTTCTATGTCCTATCAGTGCATGGAAATCACTGATTACCGAAACCTTATCGGCATCCGGCTGATCTTCCGGGTCTGCCGTCAATGCACTTGCCGGAATAACCGTCAAGTTCTGCATGACTCCATGCTTCTTCATTGATTCTGCCAACTCTGTCACATCTCCGAGGTCTTTTCTCGGATTATCCGGATGCGGATATATATTCTCCACTCTGATTTTTACAACTTCACTGCTCTCCATTACTTTTCCTCCTTTTTCTTTTCAAATTTCAGACCCAGCTTTTTCCCGTCTTCCAGAATCCTCTGCATCTCTGCCTCATACTCTCCAGCACTCCGCACCGGTGCAAACGTCATTCTAGTGCCGCTCTTTGTTGGTTTTCCCATTTTCTGCAGTACCGCACCTTTTGTCTGGAGTTCATCCAGTCTGATGCTGATGACTGCAATCTGATAGAATCTCTCTTTCTCATCGAACAGCTTTTTTGTCATCCCCGGAAACATCGTCTGATATTTCATGATTGTGATCTTGTGTTCCATCATCGCCCTCCTTCACATTACTCCGCCGGGAACTCATACACGATGTTCTTCTTGTACATTGCCGGTCTTGTTGCCTGGGCCGCAGTGTCGAAGAACTCAACCGTATAACATTCATTTTCATATGCTCCGCAGAAATCTTTCAGCACCTGCAAGCACCGTTCCTTTGTCTGATACTCTGCAATCTCTTCCAGACAACCATCAGATATGCAAATTGTGTGTCTGACGGTTTCCTTCTTTCCCTTGTGGTCTACCTGTTCTGAATATTCCAAGGCGTTAAAGGCTCTTCCGAACCACAACACCTTCTCTTTATTCTGGCTTACAATCAGCATCTTCCTCTTCCTCCTGCTCCCAGAACTCATTTACAACTTCCTGGACTACTGCATATTCCAGATCACCGTTATTCTCCAACATTCTATCCTCTAACTTCTCTGAAATAGAAATGAACACCTTCTCCGGAAGTTCGTCTACACTCTCTCCTGCCGCAGCACACACATCTTTTCCCCACTGTACTTTTTCAGACTTTTTTCTTTTCTCGTATTCATGTTCTGCATACGCATCCGCAAGGTCCAGAACCGCATTCAGTTTATTGTTATCCGGCTCATCCCGGAACATATCTTCCAACTCTCTCATAAGTTCTTCTCTATCCATTTTCTCACGCCCTTTCATTCCATTTTTCTCTTGCCTCTTTCTGCGCAAGCTTCTTGTGTCCGTTCCAGTCCTTCACTGATACATGAGGTCCGAGACTTCCGCACTTCGAGCAACAAACTCTATATCCGTTGTTACCCATCCTACGGATTCCCACTCTTCTATCTCTGCAACCGCAGAACGGGCATGGTTCCAGCTTTACCAAATTATTCTCCATGACTCCTCCTGTCTGCCCTTAATTTTCTCCGGCACATCTTCTTGTGCTGCCACATCCCTGCAGAACCGCTCCGAACAACTGAAATCCGTAAATGAACCCCTGCATTTCTGACTCTATCGCCACATCGTATACCGCAGACGTTATCGCCGTATCAGCTTTCGCACCCGGAACCTGTGCTTCCATAACCGCTCTCAGCCGTTCGTAGGCCTGCGTCAGTTCCGGAATTTCC
>OGEM01001266.1_pt1 | contig 11392 bp, 8 predicted proteins | sample 1570741 | NCBI WGS metagenome assembly OGEM01 (sample SAMEA2582141, study PRJEB24529) | metagenome | biome: Human gut stool | place: China | collected 2011
TGGATCTGTGCATCGTGCGCTTTCTGTTCTTCCGTCAGGCCCGCCATCATGGCGTATGCGCCGCGCAACTTAAAGCTATGAACTGGCTGGCGATCTTCGCGCTTCACCAGAATCACGTTATCGAGACGCGACGACAGTTTTTCCATTTTTTGTAGCGGCGTAACCTGCGCCGCCTCGTAAACCGGCGCGCGCAGCACTGCTCTTAAATATTCGGCACCTTCCGGAGCACCGGACAGGGGTTGCGAGTCAGCCATTATTAACCCCCCAGTTTCGATTTATCGCGCACCGCACCTTTGTCGGCGCTGGTTGCCAGGCTGGCATAAGCACGCAGGGCAAAGGAGACCTGACGTTCACGATTTTTCGGCGTCCAGGCTTTGTCACCTCGAGCGTCCTGCGCTTCACGACGCGCCGCCAGTTCGGCATCGCTTACCTGTAACTGAATGCCACGGTTCGGGATGTCGATAGCGATCAGGTCACCATCTTCAATCAGGCCAATGCTGCCGCCGCTTGCCGCTTCCGGTGAGACGTGGCCGATGGAAAGACCAGAGGTGCCACCAGAGAAACGACCGTCGGTGATCAGCGCACAGGCTTTGCCGAGACCCATTGATTTCAGGAAGCTGGTTGGGTAGAGCATTTCCTGCATCCCCGGACCGCCTTTCGGGCCTTCATAGCGAATTACTACCACATCTCCGGCGACAACTTTACCGCCGAGAATCGCTTCTACCGCGTCATCCTGGCTTTCGTACACTTTCGCCGGACCGGTGAATTTGAGGATGCTGTCATCGACGCCCGCGGTTTTAACGATGCAGCCGTTTTCTGCGAAATTACCGTAGAGCACCGCAAGGCCACCGTCTTTGCTGTAGGCGTGTTCCAGCGAGCGGATACAGCCATTGGCGCGATCGTCGTCCAGCGTATCCCAACGGCAATCTTGCGAGAATGCCTGTGTGGTACGAATGCCTGCAGGACCTGCGCGGAACATATTTTTTACCGCGTCATCCTGGGTCAGCATAACGTCGTATTGTTCCAGCGTTTGCGGCAACGTCAGGCCAAGTACGTTTTTCACATCACGGTTCAGTAACCCCGCGCGATCCAGTTCGCCGAGAATACCGATAACACCACCAGCACGGTGAACATCTTCCATATGGTATTTCTGGGTGCTCGGCGCAACTTTACATAACTGCGGGACTTTACGCGAAAGTTTGTCGATATCACTCATGGTGAAGTCGATTTCCGCTTCCTGCGCCGCCGCCAGCAGGTGAAGTACGGTGTTAGTCGATCCACCCATCGCGATATCCAGCGTCATGGCGTTTTCAAACGCCGCCTTACTGGCGATATTACGCGGCAGTGCACTTTCGTCGTTTTGCTCGTAATAACGTTTGGTCAATTCAACAATGCGTTTACCAGCATTAAGGAACAGCTGCTTACGGTCGGCGTGGGTTGCCAGCAGCGAGCCGTTGCCCGGCTGCGACAGGCCCAGCGCTTCGGTCAGGCAGTTCATTGAGTTAGCGGTAAACATCCCGGAGCAGGAACCGCAGGTCGGACACGCGGAACGTTCAACCTGATCGCTCTGGGAGTCAGATACTTTCGGGTCTGCGCCCTGGATCATCGCATCAACCAGATCGAGCTTGATGATCTGATCGGAAAGTTTGGTTTTCCCGGCCTCCATCGGGCCGCCGGAAACAAAGATCACCGGAATATTCAGGCGCAGGGAAGCCATCAGCATCCCCGGGGTGATTTTGTCGCAGTTAGAGATGCAGACCATGGCGTCGGCGCAGTGGGCGTTGACCATATACTCAACGGAATCAGCGATCAGTTCGCGAGATGGCAGTGAATAAAGCATCCCCCCGTGGCCCATGGCAATCCCATCATCCACCGCAATGGTGTTGAACTCTTTGGCAACGCCGCCAGCCGCTTCAATTTGTTCGGCGACCAGTTTACCGAGATCGCGCAGATGGATAAGCGTACCCAACAGGCGCTCGTTATCGCGCTGGTGCAGGCCGATAGATGGCTCGTCCAGCACGTACATAACGCCAACCAGGCCCGCACCAATCTGGCTCGCCAGACGGATACGCTGTGCTTCACCGCCAGAAAGCGTTTCTGCCGAGCGGGAAAGCGTCAGGTAATTCAGGCCGACGTTAACGAGGAATTTCAAACGATCGCCGATCTCTTTAAGAATTTTTTCCGCAATCTTCGCCCGCTGACCTGCGAGTTTGAGATTGTTGAAGAATTCCATCGCATGACCGATGCTCATGTCGGAGATGGCGGGCAGCGGCGTATTCTCGACATACACGTGGCGCGCTTCCCGACGCAGACGCGTCCCTTCGCAGCTGGCGCACGGACGATTGCTGATAAACTTGGCTAATTCTTCACGTACCGCACTGGATTCCGTCTCTTTATAACGGCGCTCCATATTGTGCAGCACGCCTTCGAACGGATGACGACGGATGGAGGTATCGCCACGATCGTTCATGTATTTGAATTCAATGTTTTCTTTGCCAGAACCGTACAACACCACTTTATGCACGTTCGCGCTCAAGCTGCCCCACGGCGCTTCGACGTCGAACTTATAGTGATCTGCCAGTGATTTCAGCATCTGGAAATAATAGAAGTTGCGGCGATCCCAGCCACGGATCGCACCACCTGCCAGCGACAGTTCCGGATTCTGGATCACGCGGTCAGGATCGAAATATTGCTGTACGCCAAGGCCGTCACAGGTCGGGCAGGCACCCGCCGGGTTGTTAAACGAAAACAGGCGTGGTTCCAGTTCACGCATACTATAGCCGCAAATTGGGCAGGCGAAGTTGGCGGAAAATAGCAGCTCTTCCGCTTTCGGGTCGTCCATATCCGCCACTACCGCGGTACCACCGGAAAGCTCTAGCGCGGTTTCAAACGACTCGGCCAGACGTTGGGTAAGATCGTCACGCACCTTGAAGCGATCAACCACCACTTCAATAGTGTGTTTCTTTTGCAGTTCCAGTTTCGGCGGATCGGAAAGATCGCAGACTTCGCCATCAATACGAGCACGGATGTAACCCTGGCTTGCCAGGTTCTCCAGCGTTTTGGTGTGTTCGCCTTTGCGCTCTTTAATGATTGGCGCGAGCAGCATCAGACGCTTGCCTTCCGGCTGCGACAGCACGTTATCCACCATCTGGCTGACGGTTTGCGCCGCCAGCGGGACGTCGTGGTCCGGACAGCGCGGTTCGCCGACGCGGGCGAACAACAAACGCAAATAGTCGTGGATTTCGGTGATTGTCCCCACCGTAGAACGCGGGTTATGAGACGTCGATTTCTGCTCAATTGAGATGGCAGGAGAAAGCCCCTCAATATGATCGACGTCCGGCTTTTCCATCAGTGACAGAAACTGCCGCGCGTAGGCGGAAAGGGATTCAACGTAACGGCGCTGCCCTTCGGCATATAAGGTGTCGAAAGCGAGCGAGGATTTGCCAGAACCCGAAAGCCCGGTCACGACAATGAGCTTGTCGCGGGGGATAACGAGGTTGATGTTTTTGAGATTATGGGTGCGGGCGCCCCGAACTTCGATCTTATCCATTCACCTTTCCCGGATTAAACGCTTTTTTGCCCGGTGGCATGGTGCTACCGGCGATCACAAACGGTTAATTATGACACAAATTGACCTGAATGAATATACAGTATTGGAATGCATTACCCGGAGTGTTGTGTAACAATGTCTGGCCAGGTTTGTTTCCCGGAACCGAGGTCACAACATAGTAAAAGCGCTATTGGTAATGGTACAATCGCGCGTTTACACTTATTCAGAACGATTTTTTTCAGGAGACACGAACATGGCCAGCAGAGGCGTAAACAAGGTTATTCTCGTTGGTAATCTGGGTCAGGACCCGGAAGTACGCTACATGCCAAATGGTGGCGCAGTTGCCAACATTACGCTGGCTACTTCCGAATCCTGGCGTGATAAAGCGACCGGCGAGATGAAAGAACAGACTGAATGGCACCGCGTTGTGCTGTTCGGCAAACTGGCAGAAGTGGCGAGCGAATATCTGCGTAAAGGTTCTCAGGTTTATATCGAAGGTCAGCTGCGTACCCGTAAATGGACCGATCAATCCGGTCAGGATCGCTACACCACAGAAGTCGTGGTGAACGTTGGCGGCACCATGCAGATGCTGGGTGGTCGTCAGGGTGGTGGCGCTCCGGCAGGTGGCAATATCGGTGGTGGTCAGCCGCAGGGCGGTTGGGGTCAGCCTCAGCAGCCGCAGGGCGGCAATCAGTTCAGCGGCGGCGCGCAGTCTCGCCCGCAGCAGTCCGCTCCGGCAGCGCCGTCTAACGAGCCGCCGATGGACTTTGATGATGACATTCCGTTCTGATTTGTCATTAAAACAATAGGTTATATTGTTTTAAGGTGGATGATTAAAGCATCTGCCAGCCATAAAAAAGAAGCCTCCGTTATGGAGGCTTCTACGTATCAGGTCAAAATCATTGGCCATTGTGGCGGTGTCTGATTCATCTCTTCTATCATCACCGACTCGATGTTGTGCCAGATGGCGGTGATATCCGCCATTGTGATACCAAGCAACCCCATTGCGAACCAGCAGGCAGAAACCACGCCCAGACCGCTGCTGATCACCGCAAGCCCGACATAATCAGACCGACGAAAACGGATGTTGAGTGTGCTGGCCAGAAACATCATTACGGCACTAAGAAGTTGCCAGCGAAGAAGAACCACGCCAGTGGTGAGGGTAGCCATCAAACAATTCCTCTGAAAAGAGCCGATGCCCTGGACAGCGCGGCGTTGTTCACGGGAGGCGTGGTACACTCTGGCTATCGCGGGGCTTGCAGAACACAAAAATGAAACACTCTGTTTGTTTCATTAATTTTGTGAACTATATCACAATTGATTGTTTGTTAGCCATATTAGGCCGTGACTTTTATTGCCGTACAGATTATGTGGTTTTTCAGTGGCATTAAGGGCATATCTTCCCGCCGCCTCTGCATTCCTGTAGGAAATTAATTTTGAATATCAATGAATTATTTTCATCCAGGTGACGATTAGAAAGGTATCAATTTCAAATCAGGCAAAAGTGCTATTTATACCGTAAGATTTATCTAAAGACGTCGGTACCCAGGGTTTTCACCTTGCAATGGCCGGGTATAAACAGGCAGGAAATTGATAGCAATGAGTCATCGTGCACGACACCAATTACTGGCGTTGCCGGGCATTATCTTTTTAGTTCTCTTTCCCATCATTCTTTCGCTATGGATTGCCTTCCTTTGGGCAAAATCAGAAGTGAATAATCAGCTCCGAACCTTTGCTCAACTGGCACTGGATAAATCCGAGCTGGTCATTCGCCAGGCAGATTTAGTGAGCGATGCAGCTGAACGCTATCAGGGGCAAGTTTGCACTCCAGCCCATCAAAAGCGAATGTTGAATATTATTCGTGGCTATCTTTATATTAATGAATTGATCTATGCCCGTGATAACCATTTTTTATGCTCATCGCTGATAGCGCCTGTAAACGGCTATACGATTGCACCGGCCGATTATAAGCGTGAACCTAACGTTTCTATCTATTATTACCGCGATACGCCTTTTTTCTCTGGCTATAAAATGACCTATATGCAGCGGGGAAATTATGTGGCGGTTATCAACCCTCTCTTCTGGAGTGAAGTGATGTCTGATGACCCGACATTGCAATGGGGTGTGTATGATACGGTGACGAAAACCTTTTTCTCGTTAAGCAAAGAGGCCTCGGCAGCAACGTTTTCTCCGCTGATTCATTTGAAGGATTTAACCGTACAAAGAAATGGCTATTTATATGCGACAGTTTATTCGACAAAACGCCCAATTGCAGCCATTGTTGCGACTTCATATCAACGTCTTATAACCCATTTTTATAATCATCTTATTTTTGCGTTACCCGCCGGTATTTTGGGGAGTCTTGTTCTGTTATTACTCTGGCTACGTATTCGACAAAACTATTTATCTCCCAAACGTAAATTGCAACGCGCCCTCGAAAAACATCAACTTTGTCTTTATTACCAGCCAATAATCGATATCAAAACAGAAAAATGTATCGGCGCTGAAGCGTTGTTACGTTGGCCTGGTGAGCAGGGGCAAATAATGAATCCGGCAGAGTTTATTCCGCTGGCAGAAAAGGAGGGGATGATAGAACAGATAACTGATTATGTTATTGATAATGTCTTCCGCGATCTGGGCGATTACCTGGCAACACATGCAGATCGCTATGTTTCTATTAACCTGTCGGCCTCCGATTTTCATACGTCACGGTTGATAGCGCGAATCAATCAGAAAACAGAGCAATACGCGGTGCGTCCGCAGCAAATTAAATTTGAAGTGACTGAGCATGCATTTCTTGATGTCGAAAAAATGACGCCGATTATTCTGGCTTTCCGCCAGGCAGGTTACGAAGTGGCAATTGATGATTTTGGTATTGGCTACTCTAACTTGCATAACCTTAAATCATTGAATGTCGATATTTTGAAAATCGACAAATCGTTTGTTGAAACGCTGACCACCCACAAAACCAGTCATTTGATTGCGGAACACATCATCGAGCTGGCGCACAGCCTGGGGTTAAAAACGATCGCTGAAGGCGTCGAAACTGAGGAGCAGGTTAACTGGCTGCGCAAACGCGGCGTGCGCTATTGCCAGGGATGGTTCTTTGCGAAGGCGATGCCGCCGCAGGTGTTTATGCAATGGATGGAGCAATTACCCGCGCGGGAGTTAACGCGCGGGCAATAAAACTACAGGCGGTGGCGATAATCGCTGGGAGTGCGATCAAACTGCCGACGGAAAACGCGGGAGAAGGTCTGCTGCGAGACATAACCCAGGTCCATTGCGATATCAAAAATCGGACGCTCGGTGGTGCGCAACTCAACGGCGGCCAGTAACAGGCGACGTTGGCGAATGTAATCGCCAAGCGTCTGATGCGTCACCGTGCGGAACATTCGTTGCAAGTACCACTTTGAATAGCCTGATTTTTTTGCGACTACATCAATGTTAAGCGGCTGGTCAATATGCTCGTCAATCCATGCGATAAGATCCTGAATAATTTTCTGATGGGACATAAATCTGCCTCTTTTCAGTGTTCAGTTCGTTAATTCATCTGTTGGGGAGTATAATTCCTCAAGTTAACTTGAGGTAAAGCGATTTATGGAAAAGAAATTACCCCGCATTAAAGCGCTGCTAACCCCCGGCGAAGTGGCGAAACGCAGCGGTGTGGCGGTATCGGCGCTGCATTTCTATGAAAGTAAAGGGTTGATTACCAGTATCCGTAACAGCGGCAATCAGCGGCGATATAAACGTGATGTGTTGCGATATGTTGCAATTATCAAAATTGCTCAGCGTATTGGCATTCCGCTGGCGACCATTGGTGAAGCGTTTGGCGTGTTGCCCGAAGGGCATACGTTAAGTGCGAAAGAGTGGAAACAGCTTTCGTCCCAATGGCGAGAAGAGTTGGATCGGCGCATTCATACCTTAGTGGCGCTGCGTGACGAACTGGACGGATGTATTGGTTGTGGCTGCCTTTCGCGCAGTGATTGCCCGTTGCGTAACCCGGGCGACCGCTTAGGAGAAGAAGGTACCGGCGCACGCTTGCTGGAAGATGAACAAAACTAAAGCGCCACAAGGGCGCTTTAGTTTGTTTTCCGGTCTTTGTCTTTCTCTCTATCCCGCTGGTACACAGGAGGGTTTCCCCCGACGTCAACACACCTCATTCGAGCACGTGGTGGAGGTTCCGGTTGGTGTTGATGCTTTAATTGTATGTCACCGACGTTTCTTCGCCAGTGTAAAAGTATACTTTTTAACCGCAATATTTTTGTCATCTCAGACGATTTTTTATCGCAATCCTGAACGGTATACGGCTCGATAACGCTGCAATCTTGCGCACCGACGATAACGTTTGCGCATCAATTGCCTGGTTTTTCATCGTCAAGACAATAAAAGAGAAAAAAGCAGCAAACTTCGGTTGAAAAAGCCGCTATGATCGCCGGATAATCGTTTGCTTTTTTTACCACCCGTTTTGTATGCGCGGAGCTAAACGTTTGCTTTTTTGCGACGCAGCAAATTGTCGCAAACCTGGAGCAGGAAGATAACGTTTCGCTGGCAGGGGATTGTCCGCCACGCATCTTGACGAAAATTAAACTCTCAGGGGATGTTTTCTTATGTCTACGCCATCAGCGCGTACCGGCGGTTCACTCGACGCCTGGTTTAAAATTTCACAACGTGGAAGCACTGTCCGTCAGGAAGTGGTTGCCGGGTTAACAACATTTCTGGCGATGGTCTACTCGGTTATCGTCGTTCCAGGCATGTTGGGTAAAGCAGGCTTCCCGCCTGCGGCAGTTTTCGTTGCAACCTGTCTGGTTGCCGGACTCGGTTCTATCGTGATGGGTCTGTGGGCTAATCTGCCGTTGGCGATTGGTTGCGCCATCTCCCTGACGGCGTTTACCGCATTCAGTCTGGTGCTGGGGCAACATATTAGCGTACCTGTCGCGCTGGGTGCTGTGTTCCTGATGGGTGTACTGTTTACGGTAATTTCTGCCACGGGTATCCGTAGCTGGATTTTGCGCAACTTGCCTCACGGTGTGGCGCACGGCACGGGGATTGGTATCGGTCTGTTCCTGCTGCTCATTGCCGCTAATGGTGTCGGTCTGGTGATTAAAAACCCGCTTGATGGTCTGCCCGTTGCGCTGGGTGATTTCGCGACCTTCCCGGTGATTATGTCACTGGTAGGTCTGGCGGTGATCATCGGCCTGGAAAAACTGAAAGTCCCTGGTGGCATTCTGCTGACCATTATCGGTATCTCAATTGTCGGTTTGATCTTCGATCCTAACGTCCATTTCTCCGGCGTTTTCGCCATGCCTTCATTGAGCGATGAAAACGGCAACTCACTGATTGGCAGCCTGGACATTATGGGCGCGCTGAATCCTGTAGTCCTGCCAAGCGTTCTGGCGCTGGTAATGACGGCAGTATTTGATGCCACCGGAACTATCCGTGCCGTCGCCGGCCAGGCGAACCTGCTGGATAAAGATGGGCAAATTATCGACGGTGGGAAAGCACTGACCACTGACTCCATGAGCAGCGTTTTCTCTGGCCTGGTGGGTGCAGCTCCGGCAGCGGTATACATCGAGTCTGCGGCGGGTACGGCGGCGGGCGGTAAAACCGGTTTGACGGCTATCACCGTTGGCGTGCTGTTCCTGCTGATTCTGTTCCTCTCTCCGCTCTCTTACCTCGTTCCGGGGTATGCAACGGCTCCGGCGCTGATGTACGTTGGCCTGCTGATGCTGAGCAACGTGGCGAAAATCGACTTTGCTGATTTTGTTGATGCGATGGCGGGTCTGGTTACGGCGGTATTCATCGTGCTGACCTGTAACATCGTAACAGGCATCATGATCGGCTTCGCGACTCTGGTGATTGGTCGTCTGGTTTCCGGCGAATGGCGCAAGTTGAACATCGGTACGGTCGTTATCGCCGTGGCGCTGGTGACCTTCTATGCGGGTGGCTGGGCTATCTAATCTTTCATATGATTCTGAAAACGGGTGGCAATGGCTGCCCGTTTTTATTTTCTCCGCACATTGTGTGAGCTTTTGCGATATTCTGAAAAAATGAGAATTCAGGCATAACGCCTTTCTCAGATCATAAAAAAACATCGCAAACAGGGAACGCATGGAAATCTTCTTCACCATACTGATAATGACCCTCGTGGTCTCGCTGTCCGGGGTGGTCACTCGTGTCATGCCCTTTCAGATCCCGCTTCCGCTTATGCAAATCGCCATCGGTGCGCTACTGGCGTGGCCGACGTTTGGTTTGCATGTGGAGTTTGATCCTGAACTCTTTTTAGTCTTGTTTATCCCGCCGTTGCTGTTCGCTGATGGCTGGAAAACGCCGACCCGTGAATTTCTCGAACATGGTCGAGAGATTTTCGGCCTCGCGCTGGCGCTGGTGGTGGTCACCGTGGTCGGCATTGGCTTCCTTATTTACTGGGTGGTGCCGGGCATTCCGCTGATCCCCGCCTTTGCGCTGGCGGCGGTACTTTCTCCGACCGATGCTGTGGCGCTCTCCGGGATTGTTGGCGAAGGGCGCATCCCGAAAAAAATCATGGGCATTTTGCAGGGCGAAGCGTTGATGAATGACGCTTCCGGCCTGGTGTCGTTGAAGTTTGCCGTGGCAGTGGCGATGGGGACGATGATCTTCACCGTCGGCGGTGCGACGGTCGAATTTATGAAAGTAGCCATTGGCGGTATTCTTGCCGGTTTTGTGGTGAGCTGGCTGTATGGTCGCTCGCTGCGATTCCTCAGCCGCTGGGGCGGTGATGAACCCGCGACGCAGATTGTTCTACTGTTCTTGCTGCCATTCGCTTCTTATCTGATTGCCGAACATATTGGCGTTTCGGGCATCCTCGCTGCGGTTGCCGCCGGGATGACCATCACCCGCTCCGGTGTGATGCGCCGTGCGCCGCTGGCAATGCGCCTGCGCGCAAACAGTACCTGGGCGATGCTGGAATTTGTCTTTAACGGCATGGTATTCCTGCTGTTAGGTCTGCAGCTGCCGGGTATTCTGGAGACGTCGCTGATGGCGGCAGAAATCGACCCTAACGTCGAAATCTGGATGCTGTTTACCGATATTATTCTGATATATGCGGCGCTGATGCTGGTCCGTTTCGGCTGGCTGTGGACGATGAAAAAGTTCAGCAACCGCTTCCTGAAGAAGAAGCCGATGGAGTTTGGTTCGTGGACCACACGAGAAATCCTGATCGCGTCTTTCGCCGGGGTGCGTGGGGCGATCACTCTGGCCGGTGTGCTCTCTATCCCGCTGCTCTTGCCGGATGGTAACGTCTTCCCGGCGCGCTATGAGCTGGTGTTCCTGGCGGCTGGCGTCATTCTCTTCTCGCTGTTTGTCGGCGTGGTGATGTTGCCTATTCTGCTACAACACATTGAAGTCGCGGACCATTCGCAACAATTGAAAGAGGAACGTATTGCGCGAGCGGCAACGGCAGAAGTGGCGATTGTGGCGATCCAGAAAATGGAGGAGCGTCTGGCGGCGGATACCGAAGAGAATATCGATAACCAGCTGCTTACGGAGGTCAGTTCTCGCGTCATTGGTAACCTGCGTCGTCGCGCCGATGGACGTAACGACGTTGAAAGTTCCGTGCAGGAAGAGAACCTTGAGCGTCGCTTCCGTCTGGCGGCATTGCGTTCTGAACGTGCTGAACTGTACCACCTGCGCGCCACGCGGGAGATCAGCAACGAAACGCTGCAAAAATTACTGCACGATCTCGATTTGCTTGAAGCGTTGTTGATTGAAGAAAATCAGTAAGCCGAAAGCGACGTAACCAGGCCCGAGGTAATCTGAAAAAGGTGCAATCTTTTGCACCTTTAACAGGTTAGCTCGGGCTAACAT
>OGEM01001283.1_pt1 | contig 11255 bp, 10 predicted proteins | sample 1570741 | NCBI WGS metagenome assembly OGEM01 (sample SAMEA2582141, study PRJEB24529) | metagenome | biome: Human gut stool | place: China | collected 2011
GGCATCGGTATTAAGCCGTGTTCTGAAGAAGGTACCAAACGTCTGGTTCGTGCAGCGATCGAATACGCAATTGCTAACGATCGTGACTCTGTGACCCTGGTGCACAAAGGCAACATCATGAAGTTCACCGAAGGCGCGTTTAAAGACTGGGGCTACCAGCTGGCGCGTGAAGAGTTTGGCGGTGAACTGATCGACGGTGGCCCGTGGCTGAAAGTTAAAAACCCGAACACTGGCAAAGAGATCGTCATTAAAGATGTGATTGCTGATGCATTCCTGCAACAGATCCTGCTGCGTCCGGCTGAATATGATGTTATCGCCTGTATGAACCTGAACGGTGACTACATTTCTGACGCTCTGGCTGCACAGGTCGGCGGTATCGGTATCGCCCCAGGCGCAAACATCGGTGACGAATGCGCCCTGTTTGAAGCCACCCACGGTACTGCGCCGAAATATGCCGGTCAGGACAAAGTAAACCCAGGCTCTATTATTCTCTCCGCTGAGATGATGTTACGCCATATGGGCTGGACTGAAGCCGCAGACCTGATTGTTAAAGGTATGGAAGGCGCAATCAACGCCAAGACTGTAACCTATGACTTCGAACGTCTGATGGAAGGCGCTAAGCTGCTGAAATGTTCAGAGTTTGGTGAAGCGATCATCGAAAACATGTAATCTCTCCATGTGTTAAATATTGAAACGGGCGTATAACACGCCCGTTGTTTTATTTATGTGGATATTATTAATAGCATATCGAGCATATTTATATGAAGCCCATTACTTGAGCCCATATGGGCATATTTTTATAATGCAACTATTATGTAAACATTTATTTGTTATTTCGCTTTCTCCTGGAGGACACTCTTGACTGCTTTTGAGTAAACTCCATAAATCCTTGTTGAATGGTGCGATGTGATAAATAGTAATAGGATATTCTTTATCCTTAAGGATAATACCAGACTTAACCGGTGTAAATATACTGCCAGGAGGGAGAAATATAGTAGATTGATACCAGATGATCATTTTCATATCACCCCATATGGCTGAAAAAGATATACCGCATGTAGGTTGAATTACCGTGTCAATTACTATCCACTTCATTTGTTATGTCTTATCCCACGGTATTTAATATGGTTCATTAGGATGTTTATTTCTTGATTTTGCATATGAGTATATTACCCCCTCCTCAAAAAAATAAATTAATTAAAATGATGGCTTATATAAAATAAAATTTAAAGCAAGGAATCTCAATGGATGTTAAACAAAATGAGATTTTGTGAAAGCAATAAATTATTGACTTCGTTTTAGATTTGTTTAGCTATAATGTTATACATTCAAATGACTGAACACCCTGTAATTAAAACATAGCCTTTATGCTACTTTGTGCCAATTTGCTAAACATTATGGTTGCCTTTTTATATAACGATAATAATGAATATAAGCATGACATGAGAATAAGGTTTCAATTTTTGAGTTATATAGGAATGATTTAACCTGTTCCTGGCTAAAATACATATAACCGGATGATGACTAAACCAAAACACATGTGCGTTAAGTATTGAAACGGACGTGTGGCACGGCCGTTGTTTTTATAAATATGTTAACCGTTATAAAATAACGTATCAAAAGTCAAGTGATCACATTTCAAATATCAAGTTGATAGTATTAGTCTGGTGATTATTTATGGGTGACAATAAAAAGACAGTATTAATCATCCATAGAGATAGTCTCTGCACTTTTATTTCCATTATGCTAATGCCTTACTGAATTATGAAGCATTTCTTAAGTATCCAACTTTAGCTAGATTAATGGTTTATTATTTTCTACATCTTCAATATATAAAAGCGTATTATCAATGGCGTAGTAACTGCGTTTGTTATGATTAACATCAGTAACCCACCGGAAAACGCCCGCGCCTGCCAGTGTTGAACAGTATTCCCGAAATGTAGATTTTCCGCAAATATGAAGCAATGCGGCCTCTTTTATTTTAGCAGGGTTCTTGGTCGTACTAACTTTTAACAGGTTCCTGGTTCCTCTTAATAACAAAACCGTATCATCGTGAGTAATAATTCTGATGTTATCCGTAGCCAGATAATAAATGTAATGTGCAATACGGTGATGTTTTAATTCTGAATAAAACCAGGAGAAGTTTTGCTCTTTTCTCACTTGCTCAAACATCTTTTGAAAAACAACGACCTGATCCATCAGGATAATAACCTCTTGTTAGTTGTGAGACTGCGTAGTGTGCACGATCGGTTTTACCACTTCAATCTGGTCTGTCCTTTGGCTGTGATATGTACAAAGTGTGAAAGGGGGATTACCTGAATTCTCCCGGTGAGCATTTTGCAACGGACCAGCTCCGGTACAAACGCTGTTGTGGGTTCAGATTATAACATTCTGTCTAAGGGGCGGGATAAAGGTGAAATTAGGGGGCATGAAAGATGACTTTATAACCTTGCTCACCCCAGTGTTGTAAAAGTTCGTTTTGCCTTCTCGTTGGTGCCATGCCTGTCCAGACAATCAATGTTTGCGTTGGGAACAGTTCCGGGCGCGGCGCTTCAATGGGATCAGCAAGAACAGAAATGTGCCATCCTGACAATGATAAACGCCATGCTTCCAGCCACAATCGTGCTCTCTCTTCAACATTCCACGCCATCAGAATGGCTTCTTTACCGGGCTTACGGCGCATTTCGAAAAGCGAGGTTGCTGCGTATTCAATTAATGCGCCGTCAAACATACTGCTCATAATGCGGGAGGTGTTGTGATCAAGCACGAGACGCTGGCGAACAGGAAGGTAAACATGATTAATCAATTGATCTACTGGGTACTCTCGACCCAGTGAAATAATTCTCGCGCGTAGTTTGGCAGGATTAGCCATGCGAAGAATTGACATCATCTCTTCTTGCAGGCGGCTCCAGTCATCTTCCGTATCCTGGCTGGTGGTTTCCAGTAATGCTTTAACTTTGCCTACAGGGACGCCATTACTTATCCAACGCTTGATCTCTTCGATGCGTTGTATGTCTTCTTCATCAAAGAGTCGGTGTCCGCCTTCACTGCGCTGTGGTTTTAACAAACCGTAGCGGCGTTGCCAGGCCCGGAGAGTGACAGGATTAATCCCGCAACGTTCAGCAACATCACCAATGCTGTAATAAGCCACAATTCCTCCTTGCGGTCACAAATCTCCGTCGCCTGTACACGACCCAATAATACTTTGTACAATATACGCTAAAATTGTACAAAGTATAAATAAGATTTCAGCTAAATTGAATGAAACATTATTTTTAATGTGGATTAAATTTAAACATAACGTATTCATTTTCACGATGATTTTCAGAAATCATACGAAATAATGTGCTGAAAATTATTTTTTCTCTGGCCACGCTATGGAAGGGATACCATTCAATTTAGCTTTAGCAAACAGATCTCCCTGAAACATCTCAATTCCTGCGGATTCAAGCCACATCCACTCTTCTGGTGTTGCCACGCCCATAGCACTGACTTGAATTTCAAGTGATGTACAGCATTTTATGATCGCCTGAATAATTGCCTGCCGTGGCCCGCTTTTATGAACATTGTTAATCAATTCCTGACTGATTTTAATTCTGTCAGGCTGGAAGCGTGACAGGAGTAACAAACCAGCAAAACCTGCGCCAAAATGATCAATTGCTACACTGATACCGGCAGCCTTAAGCGATTTAATCGCTTCTGCAAACTCATCAAACCGAGATATGACTTCACTTTCAGTAAATTCAACGATGATTTGTTCAGGCACCAGAGCATTGGCCTTTATTTCATCAAGTAAAAAAGAGACTGCGTCAGGTTCGTTAACCAGGGTCATAGGTAATAGATTGATTGAAATCATTTTATCACCGAGGTCAAGTGCGTGTGCCATCGCGAATGCAAGCGCCTTACTTTTGAGATCCGCTGTGTAGATTTCCCCGTCTTTACGCTGCCCAACCGCTATAGCTGACGGGCTGTCTTCATTTTTTTGCACAATGGCTTCAAAAGCGATTATCCGCCGCGATAAGGGATCGACAATAGGATGAAAGGCAAAGTGGTCGTTTATAGTTGGTGAAAGGGCACAGGAATCAAGTTCTTTATCAGATCCGTCAGCGATAAAAAGCCAGGAGTCTTCGGCAGGGATCTCGAAATAGGTTGATTGTTCGGTTGCAAGGACAAAAGTACGAAAAAATTGTAGCGCTCTGTCATCATAAGTTAGCTGAAATTTTGATGTGCCTTTGTCGAATACGGCCTGTAAAACGTCATCTCGCTCGTGCAGGCGCAAATCAAATAATTCCATTCCCGCTTTGCCAAAACGGCGAGCAGGCGCGTAATCGCACAGCAGCTCAACAATATTATAGTGCCGTGGATCCTGGCATATAGCCCGATATATCATTTTAACGTGTTCTTCCGGACCTTACAGAAGCTGGAAAAAATGAGAACCATTAAACAGTAAGATCCCTGTTACGTCAGACTGCATGTTCCTGCGATTTGCTATCGAAACCATTTCTTCGATTTTTTTGACAGGTTCGTCGTCACGTATATGGCTACGATAAATAAGGGTGGTAAGCATTAACAATCCAGGGTAATGGGTGAGGCGAGAGTAAGACGGTAACAGACATATCTTCTTGTGTCTTTCTTTTAATACCAAAACATAACCGTTTCTTTACATTGATAAAAAATGGAAAAAGTTGAACACTAGTTGGCGAAAAATCTTGTATAGATTGTCAGTTAAATGATGCAATATGTTTTATCATAACACATTGTTTTATATGCATTAGCACTAATTGCAAAAAATTAATTTATCATTCTGTACACATATTTCGTACAAGTTTGCTATTGTTACTTCACTTAACATTGATTAACATTTTTAACAGAGGCGTAGCATGCATCAAAATTCAGTGACTTTAGATTCTGCGGGAGCAATCACTCGTTACTTTGCAAAAGCTAACTTGCATACTCAGCAGGAAACTCTCGGGGAAATTGTGACTGAGATTTTGAAAGATGGACGTAATCTGAGTCGAAAGTCGCTTTGTGCCAAACTTCTATGCCGACTGGAACAAGCGACAGGGGAAGAGGAACAGAAACATTATAATGCACTAATTGGGTTGCTTTTTGAATAATGCAACAGCCTGATTATTTAACAGGTTAGCTATGAAGTCGTTATGAAGACATCTGATAATGAACGTATAAAATATGAAATTACTGGCCAGGCGGTGCTCCAGATACTGCGCATGAAGATAAATTTTTCATTGCAGACTCTTATTAAGCAATTACTCGTAATGAAATCGGCTGAGGAAGATGCTTTCCGACGCGATTTAATTGACAGCATAATTCGTGATTTTAGCAATAGTGATTCAGGAGGGCCAAACCGAAGAACAGCGACAGCTGACAATAAAAGTATGTTCAATGGTAAGAAAATAAACAGAATACATTAAAATTTCATAAGTAAGATGAGAGGTTACCATGCTTGAAGATACTACAATTCATAATGCAATAACTGATAAAGCGTTAGCAAGTTACTTTCGCAGTTCGGGTAATTTGTTAGAAGAAGAGTCAGCAGTGTTAGGGCAGGCTGTCACCAATTTAATTCTTTCAGGCGATAATGTTAATAATAAAAATATTATCTTAAGTCTGATACACTCTCTGGAAACAACAAGTGATATTCTCAAAGCTGATGTGATTAGAAAAACACTGGAAATCGTGTTGCGATACACAGCTGATGATATGTAACTTTTAATTATTAAGTATAAGTTTATAGAAAACTCAGTCATCTTATTTTTGTCTGTCGCTTTAGACTATACACAGCATAATTTTATTGGGTCAATATTCCTACGAGGCTGACATGAATAATTCAATCCCAGAGAGATTTATTTTTCAATGTGCTTTGTTTAAAAATCTCGAGAGGGAGGTGTTCATGACGCATGGGTATGTTGATAGTCATATTATTGATCAGGCTTTACGCTTGCGTTTAAAAGATGAAACCAGTGTGATTCTTTCTGATCTCTATCTGCAAATATTGCAGTACATTGAAATGCATAAGACTACACTAACGGATATCATTATTAATGACAGGGAATCCGTGCTCTCTTAGAACTTGAGTAAGGTTTTAGAATAAACATCAGCTGTATCACCATGCTGATGCAAAGTGAGCATTTCAGGCGTTATGCTTTCTTATTATGTCCGCAATATCAGGTGTCAAGAATGGAGAGTTCTCGCTCTCCATTCTTGACGCCTGATATCCCGCCTAACTTATTTTGTACTGCCTACATTATGCTCAATAATTAATGGGTTAGATCAAGATGGAGAAAATTTTATCTTCGGCGTGGATATTTCTTATGCTCTCTACCATGCTCTCTGTAGATGCCAGCGCGAGCGAATGAATGGCATTTTCATGTATTAAACCCTTTGGCCGGGACAAGCAAATGCGCAATACACTCATACCCATCCTCGTTGCGATATGCTTGTTTATTACCGGTGTCGCTATTTTGAACATCCAGCTCTGGTATTCCGCAAAAGCAGAGTACCTGGCGGGAGCGAGATATGCCGCCAACAATATCAATCATATACTTGAAGAAGCGTCACAAGCGACTCAAACAGCGGTTAACATTGCCGGGAAGGAATGCAACCTCGAGGAGCAATATCAGCTTGGCACTGAAGCAGCTCTGAAACCTCACCTGCGCACAATCATCATTCTCAAACAGGGAATAGTCTGGTGTACATCCCTGCCTGGGAATCGGGTCCTGTTGTCTCGTATTCCTGTTTTCCCGGACAGTAATTTACTGTTGGCTCCAGCAATCGACACCGTTAATAGATTACCTATCCTGCTCTATCAGAACCAATTTGCAGATACGCGCATTTTGGTTACGATAAGCGATCAGCATATTCGTGGGGCACTTAATGTACCCTTGAAAGGGGTAAGGTATGTATTACGCGTGGCGGATGACATTATTGGACCAACGGGTGATGTGATGACGCTTAATGGACATTATCCCTATACCGAGAAGGTTCACTCCACAAAATATCATTTCACTATTATCTTTAACCCGCCGCCACTCTTTAGCTTCTACAGACTTATCGATAAAGGCTTTGGGATTTTAATATTTATTCTGTTAATCGCCTGCGCCGCTGCCTTCCTGCTTGATAGATATTTCAATAAAAGCGCAACGCCTGAAGAGATCCTGCGACGGGCAATAAATAATGGGGAGATCGTCCCTTTTTACCAACCTGTGGTAAATGGTCGGGAAGGGACATTGCGGGGAGTTGAGGTGTTAGCCCGCTGGAAACAACCTCACGGTGGATATATATCACCCGCGGCATTTATTCCACTTGCTGAAAAATCCGGATTAATCGTTCCGCTTACGCAAAGCCTGATGAATCAGGTTGCCAGACAGATGAACGCTATCGCGAGTAAATTGCCGGAAGGTTTTCATATTGGAATTAATTTTAGCGCTTCGCATATTATTTCGCCGACGTTTGTCGACGAGTGTTTAAATTTCCGTGACAGTTTTACCCGCCGCGATTTAAACCTTGTTCTGGAAGTCACCGAGCGTGAGCCATTGAATGTTGATGAAAGTCTGGTTCAGCGGTTGAACATACTGCATGAAAATGGTTTTGTCATCGCACTGGATGATTTCGGTACTGGCTACTCAGGGCTTTCTTATCTTCATGACCTGCATATTGATTATATCAAAATTGATCACAGTTTCGTTGGCCGCGTAAACGCAGACCCAGAATCAACCCGAATTCTGGATTGTGTATTGGATCTGGCGCGTAAACTTTCGATCAGTATCGTCGCTGAAGGTGTCGAAACGAAAGAACAACTTGACTATCTGAACCAAAATAATATCACATTTCAGCAGGGTTATTATTTCTATAAACCTGTTACATACATCGACCTGGTCAAAATTATCCTTTCTAAACCGAAGGTGAAGGTTGTGGTTGAGTGAAAATTGATCAGTAAGGCCATAGTGCGGTGTAATTATAGACAGCTAATTAGCTCGTTGCCTCTTGTTACTATTGTTCATTATTTTGTTTGCTATAATTGTTTGAAAGTTTTGACAGGATTGCCATTAGTAGCATGAACAATAGTAATAATCTGGATTATTTCACTCTCTATATCATATTTTCCATTGCATTTATGCTGATCACCCTCCTGGTCATCCTTATTGCAAAACCCAGTACCGGGCTGGGAGAAGTGCTTGTGACGATAAATTTGCTTAATGCCCTTGTTTGGCTGGCGATCAATCTGATTAATCGATTAAGGGAAAGACTCGTCAGCCACAGGGATCAGCAATAATCTTTCAGTTTCTCACTGTCAGTATGCGGCTGAATGGGTTGCTGGCAGTGAACGCCTGGATCATTGAAGGAAAGGCATTATTGCGCAAATAGTTGTCAACCCTGGTGTTATCACGGTTGTTTTTATATATCACCGAAATAATCCTCATCGCAACTATTAACAATTTTGATGTCGAAGAGTTATTTGTTAAACAAAATCGTCACCTCAAAGTGATCAATGTCATGAAAATAAGGTGAAAAATGATAATGCCGACTTATTTATCATTTATATATTGTCGCTGTTTATCTATTTAAATTTTTTGTGCTTTTGTTTTTGTCTTTACCCTCCGTTTTGGTAATCTGAGCTCATAGGTTATTTGACCAGGAATGTTTGTTAATCCAATGAATGGATGGTTAATCTATGAAACTGAAAAAACTCCCCGGGTTTAGTTTGGGACTTATTGCTCTGGCGGTGGGTAATGCATATGCAACACAATTGTTGGATGATTATAGTATAATTTCCTATATGACTGATGAAGAATCGCCGATTGAAATCTAAGATAATAATCCGATAAGTAATGGAGAGTATCTAACCACTGAAGACGAAAGCCATGCTGTGAAAGTGGATGACGGTGTAACTGGATATATAAATAATGCCAGTGTGATGACTAGTGGTGATGGATCTTATGGTATTTCTGTTGATAGTCAAAACAAAGTATTATATATAAGCGATAGCGATATTAAGACCTCTGGAAGCGTATCTGACAAAGGAAATAACCAAGATGTTAATGGAGGGATAACAGCCAGCGCAGTAGTCAGTGAATTTGGTGGCACCATCTTTATGAATGGTGATAATTCAGTCGAGTCGGGTGGGGCATATTCAGCGGGACTTTTAAGCCAGGTTAATGATTCTGAAAAGATGGTAAATAACACCCGTCTTGAAACCACAGATAAAACGAACATTGTTACCTCTGGGGAAAATGCAGTAGGTGTTCTTGCATGTTCAAGTCCTGGAGAGTCTCGAACATGTGTCGATGCTGTAGATGATGAAGTTAGTGATTCTAACAGTTACGAAGTTATTAGCCGTGCTGATTTAAAAATGAATGGTGGTTCCATAACAACTAATGGCATTAATAGCTATGGTGCTTATGCTAATGGGAAAAAAGCATATATTAATTTAGATTATGTGGCACTTGAAACTGTGGCTGATGGAAGTTATGCAGTTGCTATTCGACAAGGTAACATTGATATAAAAAATAGTTCTATTACAACAACAGGCACTAAAGCCCCCATTGCAAAAATATACAATGGTGGAGAGTTATTTTTTTCCAATGTCACCGCGGTATCAAAACAAGATAAAGGAATATCAATTGATGCATCAAATATCGATTCTCAAGCCAAAATAGCACTATTAAGTGTTGAACTTTCAAGTGCTTTGGATAGTATTGATGTTAACAAAACTACAACGGATGTAAGTATCCTTAATCGAAGTATTATCACGCCTGGTAATAATATTCTGGTTAATAATACTGGAGGTGGCTTAAACATAATTTCGTCCGACTCTACTCTAAATGGAGCGACTAAACTCGTTAGCGGCACAACTACACTGAAGCTTTCAGAAAACACAATCTGGAATATGAAAGATGACTCCGTTGTTACCCATCTGACTAATTCAGACAGTATTATCAATCTTTCGTATGATGATGGTCAAACATTTACCCAGGGAAAAACGTTAACCGTAAAAGGTAATTATGTCGGTAATAATGGTCAGCTTAATATCCGCACCGTATTAGGTGATGATAAATCGGCTACGGACAGACTTATTGTTGAGGGTAATACTTCGGGTTCAACTACCGTCTATGTGAAAAATGCTGGAGGAAGCGGCGCGGCCACGCTAAACGGGATCGAACTCATAACTGTGAATGGCGATGAATCTCCAGCAGATGCCTTCAGATAAGGTGATGCAAGGATTGCAGCTGGAGCTTTCGAATATCAACTAAAACAACAAGGCAAAAACTGGTATTTGACAAGTTATCAGTCAGTGAATGAGGAGGATAACAGCTCAGAGGGAAATTCAGAATCAACAGAAACGCCTACCCCCGTCCTGCGCCCCGAAGCTGGAAGTTACGTCGCTAACCTGGCAGCTGCTAACACTCTTTTTGTTATGCGTCTGAACGACCGTGCGGGTGAAACGCGCTACATCGATCCTGTAACTGAACAGGAGCGTTCAAGCCGACTTTGGCTACGTCAAATTGGCGGGCATAATGCCTGGCGTGACAGCAACGGACAGTTGAGAACGACCTCGCATCGCTACGTCTCGCAGTTAGGGGGCGATCTGTTAACCGGTGGTTTTACCGACAGTGACAGTTGGCGTTTGGGAGTGATGGCTGGTTATGCCCGCGACTACAACTTAACTCATTCCAGCGTGTCGGATTATCGTTCGAAAGGGAGTGTCAGAGGCTATAGCGCAGGGCTGTATGCCACCTGGTTTGCCGATGACATCAGTAAAAAAGGCGCATACATTGACGCCTGGGCGCAATATAGCTGGTTTAAAAACTCGGTGAAAGGAGATGAATTAGCCTATGAATCCTATAGCGCGAAAGGTGCAACCGTCTCGCTGGAAGCGGGTTACGGTTTTGCCCTGAATAAATCCTTTGGTCTGGAAGCGGCGAAATATACGTGGATCTTCCAGCCACAGGCACAGGCTATCTGGATGGGCGTCGATCATAATGCGCACACGGAAGCCAATGGCTCACGTATTGAGAATGACGCAAATAACAACATCCAGACCCGACTCGGCTTCCGCACCTTTATTCGTACTCAGGAGAAAAACAGCGGTCCGCACGGTGACGACTTTGAACCTTTTGTTGAAATGAACTGGATCCATAACAGTAAAGATTTTGCTGTCTCAATGAACGGTGTGAAAGTCGAACAAGATGGGGCGAGTAATTTGGGGGAAATTAAACTTGGCGTAAATGGCAACC
>OGEM01001297.1_pt1 | contig 11152 bp, 10 predicted proteins | sample 1570741 | NCBI WGS metagenome assembly OGEM01 (sample SAMEA2582141, study PRJEB24529) | metagenome | biome: Human gut stool | place: China | collected 2011
AGAGTACTTGGTTTGGGACCAAGGTGTCGCAGGTTCGAATCCTGTCTTCCCGATAGTGTATCGAAAAAGTCTAATGGTTGACATTAGACTTTTTTTGTAGTTATTTTTTTATTAATTTTCAAGAAAAAAGAGCTTGCGCTCTTTCCAACTTTATTTATTTCGCAGTTCAACATAACGGTTATACCAAATTTTGATATATTCCTCAGAAAAGGGACCTTTGTTTTGGTTTATCCAATCTACTAGAACCTTAACATTTTCCTTTAAAATAAAGTCGATGTCATCTGAATAGTGCATTTTTTCTTTATGCTGCTCGTATTCTTCAACATCTAACAATTTTTTTTCACCATTGGTAAAGACTTTGACATCGAGATCATAGTCGATATATTTTAAGGCTTCTTGGTCAATGTGAAAAGGACTTGCTAGGTTACAGTAGTAAGACACACCATTGTCACGGATCATGGCGATGATGTTAAACCAATATTTTTTATGGAAATATACGATCGCTGGTTCACGTGTAATCCAACGTCTACCATCACTTTCAGTAACAAGTGTATGATCATTTACTCCAATAATTGCATTTTCGGTTATCTTTAATACCATGGTGTCACGCCATGTACGGTGTAAACTGCCATCATGTTTATAACTTTGAATTGTAATAAAGTCGCCTTCTTTAGGTAGTTTCATAACTTACCAACTTTCTACAATCTAAGTATATCCTCTATATTGTATCATATTTTTTCAAATTTTTTCTTATTTTTCTATTTAATTTTCAATTTGATCACTGAAGAATGAATTATTCATCTAAGAAGTCTCTGATAGCTGATGTTATATCACTATAATCGTAGCCTTTTCTGGCTAGTGCCTGAGTCAAGCGTTGTTTGAGGTCATAGCCTTCATATTTTTTACTGTATTTACGGTATTGTTTTTCTAACTCTTTTAGAATGAGCTCATTGGTTGTTTCTTCATCTGTTTCGAGCTCGAGATTTTGGAATGCTATCTTTGCTTGATTGTAAGCAAAACCTTTTGAAATGAGTGCTTGGATGATTTTCGTTTCAATGGCTTTTAACGGATATTTTCCTTGGTATTTTTTTACGAGTTTTATTGCGGTACGGTCGATCACTTCTGAAAAATCATAGTCTGCAAAAATTTCTTGAAGGATAGATTTTGGGATCCCTTTTTGTTGAATTTTTTGTTGTAATAAGAGAGGACCCTTATCGCCACTGAGAAGGTTGGCTTCTATCAGGTTTCTTGCATATTGACGATCATCTAACCACTTGTCTTCTTTTAGGTGTTGGACCACTTTATCAATAATGCCACTTTCAATCTCATACTTTGTCAGGTAGTCTCTGACTTCTTTTGTTGTCCGAGCTTTAAAAGAAAGATGGTACAGGGCGAGGTTTTTACCATAGGAGTATTGAGCAAACTCTTGGATTTCTTTTAGTTCTTCTTCACTGATTTCTTTATCTTTGGAAAGGAAATATTTGACGATGGTGTCTTCTGTAATATAAAGTTTTTGATCATTGTCTAATTCCAGGAGGTAGAGTCTTTTTTTCTTTTCTAGTTTTGTAATTTTCATGTTTTTATTATACCGAAAAATGTGTTAAGATAGGGATATGAACGTTAAAGTAAAACAAAAAATTCCTTTGAAAATTAAACGAATGGGAATTAACGGAGAAGGGATTGGCTTTTATAAAAAAACACTTGTCTTTGTGCCAGGTGCTTTGAAGGGAGAAGATATCTTCTGCCAAATTACAAGTGTCAAGAAAAATTTTGCGGAAGCCAAACTCCTATCTGTGAATAAGGCGTCTAAGTTTCGTGTGACGCCCATGTGTGATATCTATGAGACCTGTGGGGGCTGTCAAATCATGCATTTGAAGTATGACAAGCAGCTGGAGTTTAAGACAGATTTGTTGCAACAGGCCTTGAAGAAGTTCTCACCTGAAGGATTTGAACAGTATGATATTCGGCCGACAATTGGAATGCAGGAGCCTCTTTACTATCGGGCAAAATTGCAATTTCAAACAAGGAAATTCAAGGGTCAGGTGAAGGCGGGCCTCTATGCTCAAAATTCACATTATTTGGTGGAATTAAAAGATTGTTTGGTTCAAGATCCAGTTATTCAAGCTATCGCCAACGATCTAGCGGATTTATTGACCTATTATCAGATTCCGATTGCTGATGAGCGTAAAGAACTGGGTGTTAGAACCATGATGGTTCGACGGGCTCGGAAGTCTGGTCAGGTTCAGATCATTGTGGTCACCAGTCGTCAGATTAACGTAAACAATTTGGTGCAAGACTTGGTCACAAAGCACCCTGAGATTGTCACAGTTGCCGTTAATAAAAATACGTCTCGTTCCAGTGAAATCTACGGGGAACAAACGCAGATTATTTGGGGAGAAGAGGCTATTTTGGAAGGTGTTTTGGATTATGAATTCTCCCTTTCTCCTCGAGCCTTTTACCAGTTGAATCCGGAACAAACTGAAGTATTGTATAGTGAGGCTGTCAAGGCTCTAGATGTTTCTCCAGAGGATCACCTGATTGATGCCTATTGTGGGGTCGGAACGATTGGGTTTGCTTTTGCTAATAGAGTGAAAAGTGTTCGGGGGATGGATATTATTCCTGAAGCGATTGAAGATGCTAAATACAATGCCAAACGGATGGGATTTGAGAATACCCACTATGAGGCTGGGACAGCAGAAGAGATCATTCCTCGCTGGTACCAGGAAGGCTATCGGGCTAATGCTGTGATCGTGGATCCACCTCGTACGGGCTTGGGGGCAAAATTAATCGAGACCTTGTTGCACTATGCGCCTGAAAAGATGGTCTATGTTTCTTGTAATGTCTCTACTTTGGCACGGGATTTGGTAGCTTTGACAAAGGTTTATCAGGTTGAATACATTCAATCAGTGGACATGTTTCCACATACTGCACGGACAGAAGCAGTTGTGAAATTAGTGAAGAAGTGAAAATGAATGGAATGAGTAGAGGAAATAAATAAATGGACAATGTTATTGATGTATCGATTCCAGTGGCTCAAGTCATTGATCAACATCCGGAAGTATTGGACTTGTTGGTGGAGTTGGGCTTTAAACCTTTAGCCAACCCCATCATGCGCAATACAGTTGGGCGCAAGGTTTCCTTGAAACAAGGATCAAAATTAGAGGGGACTCCCATGGAAAAGATTGTTCGAACCTTGGAGGCTAATGGCTATGAAGTAGTGGGGCTAGACCAATGAGCGATGAACGAATTCATGTCTTGAGAGACATCTTATTAGACCTTCATCATGGGGCCTCTCCTGAGTCGGTTCAAGAGCGCTTTGATGCGACCTTTAGCGGGGTGTCTGCGATTGAGATTTCCCTCATGGAGCATGAGCTGATGAACTCCGATGCAGGCATCACTTTTGAGGATGTCATGGAGCTTTGTGATGTCCATGCCAATCTCTTTAAGAACGCTGTTCAAGGGGTCGAAGTAGCAGATACAGACCATCCAGGCCATCCGGTTCAGATCTTTAAACAGGAGAATCTGGCCCTTCGGGCGGCTATGATGCGGGTCCGTCGTTTGCTGGATAATTATGAGACGACAGAGGATCCTGAGATGATCCAGGAGATTCACAAAGGCTTGTTGCGTCAGTTGGGCTTGGTGGGTCAATTTGATCGGCATTACCGCCGCAAGGAAGAGTTGATGTTTCCCATTATGGAGCGCTATGGGCATGATTCCCCTCCTAAAGTCATGTGGGGAGTGGATGACCAGATTCGGGAACTCTTTGCACGAGTTTTGGATGCAGCCAAGAAATTACCGGATTCTAGTATTTCTGAAGTCAAGGAAGGCTTTGAAGCATTTGCACAAGAGTTTGAGGGCATGATCTTCAAGGAAGAGTCGATCCTCTTGATGATTTTGCTGGAGGCCTTTACTCAGGATGATTGGCTTTCCATTGCAGAAGAAAGTGATGCTTATGGTTATGCCATTATTCTCCCAAGTGAAAAGTGGGTGCCGAAACGCGTGGACTTCAAGGAAGAAGGAGCAGCAGAGTCAGAAGGTTCAGGTGTGGCCCTTCCTTCTTCAAATGGAAGCGAGCAAAGCCAAGTCATTGAGACTCCTGATGGGCAGTTGACCATTACCTTCACGCCTAAGAAAAAAGAAGAGAGTTTCGACCGCAACCAACCTCAACCGTTTGGTAATGGCTATTTGTCAGTCGAGCAAGCGAATTTGATCTTGAATCATCTGCCGATGGAGATCACCTTTGTCAATAAGGATGATATTTTCCAATATTATAATGATGCTGCGCCTTTTGAGGAAATGATTTTTAAGAGGACGCCATCGCAGGTAGGACGCAATGTTGAGCTGTGTCACCCTCCAAAATATTTGGAGAAGGTCAAAGCCATTATGCAGGGGCTTCGTGAAGGGAAAAAAGACAAGTATGAAATGTGGTTCAAATCAGAATCGCGTGGGAAATTTGTCCATGTCACCTATGCAGCCGTGCGTGATGAAGCTGGAGACTTTCAAGGTGTCTTGGAATATGTTCAGGACATTCAACCTTATCGAGAGATCGATACGGATTTTTATAGAGGAATGGAGTAAAGATGAGTTACGAAACAGAGTTTATGAAGGAGTTTGAGGAGTGGATCAAGACCCAGGTCATGATCAATGAAATGGCTCTCGAAGAAAGTAAGAAGGTTTTTGATGAAGACCAGGATGAACGAGCTAAAATCGCTATGATTCGCTATGAAAGCCGTTTGGACGCTTATCAGTTCTTGCAAGGGAAGTTTGAAAATTTCCATGCTGGAAAAGGATTTCATGATTTACCAGATGGCCTCTTTGGTGAAAGAAAATATTAAATGGCCTTATTGAAGGCGTTTTACTAGCTAGATTTACCTGAAAATTAAGCAATGACTTGATTTTTTAGGGGATTGTGATACAATAAAAAAGTTGAAATGACATCAACGGATTTTTGAATGGAATGATAGTGATGAAACCTTGTTGCCTTAGGAATTGATCACTGAATTTAGGAGGAAAAATGGCAAAGAAGAACGTAAACCGTGCGAAACAATACAAGCATCAAAATAGACATCTTTTGAAAAAAGCTGTCGCAACTGTAACTGCAGCTGTGAAAGAAGCACCTAAAAAGGTTGAGAAAGCTACAAAAGCAGTGGCGAAAGAAGTGAAACAAGCGGCTTCTTCAGTGGAAGAATTTGCTGCAAGTTTGGAAGGTGTGGCACTTGATCGTGCGCAAACATTCTATGATGAAGGTATTCGCTCTGTTGCGGACTTCGCAAACTGGACAGAAAAAGAGTTGTTGGCCCTTAAAGGAATCGGCCCAGCTACAATCAAGAAATTGAAAGAACTAGGCGTTAAATTTAAATAATTGCTTTTATGATTTCTTGCTATTTCCAGGAAAACTTGCTAAAATGAACCTATTAGAGGTGTTTTGAATTCCACATTTTACAGAAAGTGGCGGTGCTGAGAAGTCCACAAATGTGTCAAAACTGGTTGCTAATGGATGAAAATGAAATAAATAAAGTTGCGGGCATTGCCCGAAATTGGGTGGTACCGCGGATCAACATATTCGTCCCTGTCAGATTGATGACAGGGGCGATTTTTCTTTTTGCAACCCTGGCTGAAGGAGCTTGTCATGAAACAATCTTTTAACACTAGTAAACTCTACTATGGCTTTCCTATCTTCATCTTGGGGTATCAGGACCAGAACTTTGGGAACAATATCACGACCTGCAGTTCCTCTTATAGCTTGGGAGATTGGCTGGTCATCGGAGTTGGTGCTGAGGAAAATGCGGCTGATCAGATTAAGCATTATCAACAGTTCACTGTCAATATCCCTGATGAAAATCTCATGCTCCAGTTGGAGCAGGCTGGGTTTATCAGCCATCGGGAGAAATTGAAACTCCTAGGGCTAGACTACGAAATTTCTGAACGGACTCAGGCTCCGATTTTGGAGGCCTGTCCAGTCGTATTGGATTGCCAGGTAGATCGGATTATCGAGGAAGATGGCATCTGCCATATCTTTGCTAAGATTCTTGAGCGACTGACTGATCCAGATCTCTTAGATGACAAGGGGCATTTTATAAATGACCGCTTTGCGCCGACTTACTTTATGGGGGACGGCCATCAGCGCGTTTACCGTTATCTAGATGACCGAGTCGATCTCATGGGAAGCTTTATCAAGAAAGCGAGGAAGAAGGATGATAAGAGCTGAACTGCCAGAACGAATCGAAACGGAGCGTCTGGTCTTACGAGTCCGAACAGTAGCTGATGCAGAGGACATCCATGCTTATGCTAGTCTTCCAGAAGTTTCTTACCCAGCAGGTTTTCCACCCGTCAAGACCTTGGAAGATGAGATTTATTATCTAGAGCATATCCTTCCCGAGCGCAATCAAAAAGAAAATCTTCCAGCTGGTTACGGCATTGTGGTCAAAGGAACCGATAAAATCATTGGCTCTGTTGACTTCAACCATCGCCACGAAGACGATGTGCTGGAGATTGGCTATACCTTGCACCCAGACTATTGGGGCCGGGGTTATGTACCCGAAGCAGCGCGTACCTTGATTGACCTGGCTTTTAAAGAACTAGGGCTTCATAAGGTAGAATTGTCTTGCTTTAGCTACAATGTCCAAAGTCAACGAGTTGCGGAAAAGCTTGGCTTTACCCTCGAAGCTCGTATAAGAGACCACAAAGATGCTCAAGGCAACCGCTGTGATGATTTGATATATGGCTTGCTGAAGAGTGAGTGGGAGGGGATGTAATATTCGAAATCGATAAAGGAACAGATGTTTACTTCTATACAGTGAGAAATTTTTTTGTTATTAATAATTATTGAGGTGTAAAAATGGATAGAGTTACCAAATCGTTAATGTATGATTTTAGAAATCAATTTGATATTCCTGAAAATCTAAAAGATGAAAAATTATTTGAACACTTTAGTTGCTACACTATTTTAGCAAATATTTTGGATAATTCGTTTTTTAATGTAGGAGATTTAATAGAAAGTTCAAATAATAATGATAGATCTAAAGTTGCGGTAGTAAATGGTGGAGGGGGAGATTTAGGTATAGATTCTCTTGCTATCATTATAGAAGGTGAGATTATTTATTCTATTGAAGAGTTGGAAGAAATTTTTAATGACAGAAAAGTGGATGATGTTCAGGTTATCTTGATACAATCAAAAACAAGTTCCAAATTTGAGGGGAATGAGATAAGAAATTTTGGGGATGGGATATATGATTTTGTATCAGGAACAAATAATTCAGCTAACTCTGATATATCATACAAGATTGATCAATTTAATTTTATTATTGATAATATTGAAAAAGTAAGTCGATTAAGAGCTAAAGCGTATTTTGTTACAACAGGAATATGGATGGATGATAAGAATATCAATTCGAAAATTGAAAAAGTTAAGAAATTGATTGAAAGTACTCAATTGTTTGATACATTTGATTTCTATCCAATTGATGCATCAACATTAAAAAGATATTATCGTTCAATTGGTTCTCAAATTGAGAAAAAGTTTCAATTTTCAGAAAAGATAGCATTACCAGATATAAATGGTGTTATAGAAGCTTATATTGGATATGTTAATGTTAATGAATATCTTAATATTTTGCTGGACGATGAGGGAGAATTACGAAAATCACTTTTTTATGATAATGTACGAGATTATCAAGGAAAAAATGAAGTTAATTCAAAAATAGAATTGACTTTGCAATCTGATAATTCTGAAAGAATGTTGTTATTAAACAATGGTATAACAGTTATTGCAGAGCGTTTGCAGGTTAGAGGAAAGGAAGTTATTATATCTAACTATCAAATTGTGAATGGATATCAAACTTCTTACACTATATTTGAAAATAGAGAACAACTTAAAGAAAAAGATATTAATGTACCAATAAAATTAATTAATACTAACGACGATGAGCTAGTTAATGAAATCATCATTGCTAATAATTCTCAAACAGCTGTTAAAGAAGAAGAGTTGATTTCATTGACAAAATTCCAAAAAGAATTAGAAATGTATTACGAGTCTTTAGATGACGATGATCATAAATTATTCTATGAGAGAAGATCAAAACAGTTTGCTAATGATAAGAAAATTTCAAAAACTCGTATAGTAACTATATCTGATCAACTAAAATCATTTAGTGCCATGTATCTAGATGATGCACATATGGCAAGTCGATATTATGGTAGGTTACGTAATAAAAATACCAAAGTTGTCTTTGTTGAAAATAAGTATCCAGATATAATGTTCTATACATCGTCATATGCTCTCTATTTAATTGAGTACAGAGTAAGAAATGGTTTGATTGATAGAAAGTACAGAAAGTTTAAATATTTTCTTTTGATGATGATTCGAATATACATTTCGAAGACTGAAAAATTAGTCAAAAGTAAGAAAGCCCAAGAAAGTATGTGTATGGAAATACTTGAAGTTATTAAGGACAGAGCAAAATTTGATAGTCTTTTAAGAAAGTTATTAGAGGTTATTGATAAAACAGTAGAAGATATTGAATCGAAAGAGATTACTAAAACTTCCCAATTAACTACGGATTTAAAAGAAAAATTGAAATTGGAGTTAAAAAAATGAAAGAACTTTCACCTAAATACAATCCAGCCGAGGTTGAGGCTGGTCGTTACCAAAAATGGCTTGACGCTGATGTTTTCAAGCCTTCTGGCGATCAAAAGGCTAAGCCTTATTCTATCGTTATTCCACCACCAAACGTAACTGGGAAACTTCACCTTGGTCACGCTTGGGATACGACTTTGCAAGATATCATCATCCGTCAAAAACGCATGCAGGGCTTTGATACCCTTTGGCTTCCAGGGATGGACCACGCGGGGATTGCGACTCAGGCTAAGGTTGAGGAGCGCTTGCGTGGTGAGGGCATTAGCCGTTACGACCTTGGTCGTGAAAAATTCCTTGAGAAAGTCTGGGAATGGAAAGACGAATATGCCACTACTATCAAGGAACAATGGGGCAAGATGGGGCTCTCTGTAGACTACTCTCGTGAGCGTTTCACTCTTGACGAAGGGTTGTCAAAAGCTGTTCGCAAGGTCTTTGTGGACCTTTACAAGAAAGGTTGGATCTACCGTGGTGAGTTTATCATCAACTGGGATCCAGCAGCTCGCACAGCCCTTTCTGATATCGAGGTGATCCACAAGGACGTCGAAGGTGCCTTCTACCACATGAACTACATGCTGGAAGACGGTTCACGCGCTCTTGAAGTGGCAACCACTCGTCCTGAGACCATGTTTGGGGACGTTGCGGTTGCAGTCAATCCAGAAGACCCACGCTACAAGGACTTGATTGGTCAAAACGTCATCCTTCCAATCGCTAACAAATTGATCCCAATCGTTGCCGACGAGCACGCTGATCCTGAGTTTGGTACAGGTGTCGTGAAAATCACGCCTGCCCATGATCCAAACGATTTCTTGGTTGGTCAACGTCACAACTTGCCACAAGTCAATGTCATGAACGACGACGGAACTATGAACGAGCTTGCCTTTGAATTTGCAGGCATGGACCGCTTTGAAGCTCGTAAGGCAGTCGTTGCTAAGTTGGAAGAAATCGGCGCTCTCGTTAAAATCGAAAAACGTGTCCACAGTGTTGGCCACTCAGAACGTACAGGTGTTGTGGTAGAACCGCGCTTGTCTACGCAATGGTTCGTCAAGATGGACCAATTGGCCAAGAATGCCATTGCCAACCAAGACACAGAGGATAAGGTCGAATTCTACCCACCTCGTTTCAACGATACCTTCCTTCAATGGATGGAAAATGTCCACGACTGGGTTATCTCACGTCAGCTCTGGTGGGGTCACCAAATCCCTGCTTGGTACAATGCTGAGGGTGAAATGTATGTCGGAGAGGAAGCTCCAGAAGGTGACGGATGGACTCAGGACGAAGACGTCTTGGATACGTGGTTCAGTTCTGCCCTTTGGCCATTCTCAACCATGGGCTGGCCGGATGTCGACTCCGAAGACTTCAAACGTTACTTCCCAACTTCAACCTTGGTAACAGGTTACGACATCATCTTCTTCTGGGTATCTCGTATGATCTTCCAATCATTGGAGTTCACTGGCCGTCAGCCATTCCAAAACGTTCTTATCCACGGTCTCATTCGTGACGAGCAAGGACGTAAGATGTCTAAATCTCTTGGTAACGGGATCGACCCAATGGATGTTATCGAGAAATACGGTGCCGATGCCCTTCGTTGGTTCCTTTCAAACGGTTCTGCACCAGGACAAGACGTGCGCTTCTCTTACGAGAAAATGGATGCTTCATGGAACTTCATTAACAAGATCTGGAACATCTCTCGCTACATCCTCATGAACAATGAAGGCTTGACCCTTGAGCAAGCAACTGCCAATGTGGAAAAAGTGGTCAAGAAGGAAGCTGGCAATGTCACAGACCGCTGGATTCTCCACAACCTCAATGAAACTATCGGTAAGGTTACTGAAAACTTTGATAAGTTCGAGTTTGGTGTAGCTGGGCACATCCTCTATAACTTCATCTGGGATGAGTTTGCGGACTGGTACGTTGAATTGACCAAGGAAGTCCTTTATAGCGACAACGAAGAAGAGAAAGTCATCACACGTTCTGTTCTCCTTTACACTTTGGACAAGATCCTTCGTCTCCTCCACCCAATCATGCCATTCGTGACAGAAGAAATCTTTGGACAAATCTCAGAAGGCTCTATCGTTACAGCAGCATACCCAACTGTCAACCCAGCCTTCGAAGACCTGGCGGCTCACACTGGTGTGGAAAGCCTCAAAGACTTGATCCGTGCTGTTCGGAACGCGCGTGCAGAAGTAAACGTTGCACCAAGCAAGCCAATCACAATCCTTGTTAAGACAAGCGATAGTGACTTGGAAGCCTTCTTTAATAGCAATGTCAACTACATCAAACGCTTCACAAATCCAGAACACTTGGAAATCGCATCAACTATTCCTGCACCTGAACTCGCGATGTCAAGCGTCATTACAGGAGCAGAAATCTACTTGCCACTCGCTGACCTCCTCAATGTCGAAGAAGAACTGGCTCGTCTTGACAAGGAACTGGCCAAATGGCAAAAAGAACTGGATATGGTAGGTAAGAAGCTCTCTAACGAACGCTTCGTAGCCAATGCCAAACCAGAAGTCGTCC
>OGEM01001298.1_pt1 | contig 11146 bp, 11 predicted proteins | sample 1570741 | NCBI WGS metagenome assembly OGEM01 (sample SAMEA2582141, study PRJEB24529) | metagenome | biome: Human gut stool | place: China | collected 2011
TAAAGAAAAATTAGTTGAAATCAAAAATTTCATGCAGAGTTAATTAAATAGTTGGAGTTTCTATAAAAAAGAAGTACAAAAAAATTTACTCTTAAAATCATGCGTTAAAAGCGGTTAGTCTATACGATTGACCGCTTTTTCCATATCCAGAAAGGGGTGTTTATGAATATTTTGAAATATAAGGGAAAGCGTATTAGAGCCAGCGACAAGAACCTTGTGTACCGCTTCTGTGTAGGTACGCTACTGTTCCTGTTCGTGGCGGTTCTCCTGCTACTAAACATGGGACAGGTCATGCGTACTGATTGGGAACGTTTCAGCTTGCGTGATAATGGTATGACGCTTTCTACATACAACTTCATAACCATAGGGATAGCGACTGGCGTTTGTGCATTGGTCGCTTTTCTTTATTATCGCTTCTGCCATGACAGCTTTAAAAAGCTATTACACCGTCAAAAGTTGGCACGCATGATACTGGACAATAAGTGGTATGAAGCACAGAACGTACGGGACAGCTCCATATCCGCTGTGAAATCTCTTTAGGGAAGTATCAAGACCAGCTCCTTAGACTGGAAGATAAGTTGGAAAGCGGGCTTTACTGTGAACTGACCGACAAGACGCTCCATGACGGCTATATCGAGTACACCTTGCTCTATGACATGATAGCGAACCGTATCACGATTGACGAGGTAAGGGCTGAAAACGGGGGCTTGCGTCTGATGAAGAACCTTACATGGGAATATGACGCACTCCCTCATGCCCTCATCTGTGGTGGGACTGGCGGTGGAAAAACCTATTTCCTGCTGACAATCATTGAAGCCCTCTTGCAGACCAACGCCCAGCTTTACATCTTAGACCCTAAGAACGCCGACCTTGCGGACTTGGGTACGGTCATGGATAACGTGTACCACACTAAAGAAGATATGATAGAGTGCGTCAATGCGTTCTATGAGGGCATGGTACAGCGAAGCGAGGAAATGAAGCAACACCCAGACTACAAGACGGGCGAAAACTATGCCTATCTGGGCTTACCGCCCTGCTTCCTTATCTTTGATGAATATGTGGCGTTCTTGGAAATGCTGGGGACAAAGGAAAGTATGAGCCTTTTAAGCCAGCTAAAGAAAATCGTCATGCTCGGCAGGCAGGCGGGGTATTTTCTCATTGTCGCCTGCCAGCGTCCCGACGCAAAGTATTTTTCAGACGGTATCAGAGATAACTTCAACTTCCGTGTGAGCTTGGGACGTATCAGCGAGCTAGGCTACGGTATGCTTTTCGGAAGCGACGTAAAAAAGCAGTTCTTTCAAAAGCGTATCAAAGGGCGTGGCTATTGTGACGTGGGTACAAGCGTCATATCAGAATTTTACACTCCCCTTGTACCAAAGGGACATGATTTTTTACAGGCTATCGGCTCACTCGTCCTCACAAGGCAGGACGGGACGGCGACGTGCGAAGCTAAAGGCGACGGCACGGACTAGCTCTGCTGGTGTGGCGTCAGCCACGCCAGCGAAAGAAGCCCCTCGGTATCTAACAGAGGGGCACAATTCCGCTGGAAACTACGGTCAAAAAGTCTGGAAATCCCGCTTGGCATAAGGGTTTTCTCTTACTCATGGCTGACTGTGACAATCGGCGGAAAATATCACAGATTTCTAAAAATACACGATTGGGGGTATGCAGGCTGAATGAAAGCACCTTTATAACCGCCTTGAAAGAGAAACGTCAATCTTATGGCGTGTCCCAGACAAGGCTTGCTATCATGGCTGGTATCAGCCGTGAACACTTGAACCGTATCGAAGCGGGAAAGGTCAAGCTCACGGACGATATGCAGGACAAGCTCATGGAAGCTGTTGAGAAGTTCAATCCCGACGCTCCCATGTTCCTGCTGTTCGACTATGTGCGTATCCGTTTCCCCACGCTGGATATACAGCACGTTATCAGAGATATATTGAAGCTCAATGTTGACTATATGCTCCATGAGGACTACGGACACTACAAGTACACAGAGCATTACTATCTGGGTGATGTGTTCGTCTACACTTCACAAGATGAGGAAAAAGGCACGCTTCTGGAGCTGAAAGGAAAAGGCTGTCGCCAGTTTGAAAGCTATCTGCTGGCACAGGAGCGAAGCTGGTATGACTTCCTCATGGACACTCTGGTTGAGGGCGGTGTGATGAAACGCCTTGACCTTGCCATTAACGACAGGGCGGGCATACTGGATATTCCAGATCTGACCGCCAAATGCAACCGTGAGGAATGTGTTTCCCTGTTCCGTTCTTTCAAGTCCTATGCTTCCGGCGAGCTGGTGAAGCACAACGAGCAGGACAAGGCGGGCATGGGACACACACTGTATATCGGCTCACTGAAAAGCGAGGTGTACTTCTGCTGTTATGAGAAGAACTACGAGCAGTACGCAAAGCTGGGAATACCGCTTGAGGAAGCACCCATAAAGAACCGCTTCGAGATACGACTGAAAGATGAAAGAGCTTATTATGCCGTCCGTGAACTGCTGACCCATTATGACGCAGAACAGACGGCTTTTTCTATCATCAATCACTATATCCGCTTCGTGGACAGAGAGCCAGAGAAGCGAAAGACAGACTGGAAACTCAATGACCGCTGGGCGTGGTTTATCGGGAAAGACCGCCCGCCTATCAAATTGACAACAGACCCAGAGCCTTACACGCTGGAAAGGACGCTGGGCTGGATAAGCCGACAGGTCGCCCCTACGCTGAAAATGCTAAAAAAGATAGACGCTGGCAACAGCACAAGCTATCTGAAAGAGATTGAGGACAACGCAAAGCTGACGGAAAAGCACTTGCAGATAATCCGACAGCAGACAGCGGACACAGAGGAGCTTAATCACAGAGTAAAGGAGAATTGAGATTATGGCAGAACTTGTCAAGGACTTGGTACTGGTATCGCTGGGAATGGGTATCGGTGTCGTTCTTATGTGTATCGCACAGGTCAGCAAAATGGCTGATGAAGAAATGGAAGAAATCAAAAAAGAAAGGATTGATAAAGAATGAATTTCGGACAGAATTTGTACAACTGGTTTTTAAGCAACGCACAGAGCTTGGTGCTTATGGCAATCGTGGTCATCGGTATCTACTTAGGATTTAAGAGAGAGTTTTCAAAACTTATCGGCTTCCTTGTGATTGCCTTAATCGCTGTCGGCTGGTATTCAATGCAGGCGGTGTCAAGGACGTGCTGTTAGAGCTGTTCAACCGTATCATTGGAGCGTAGCAATCAGCAGTTTGCGGTCACGCAAACTTACCTGTCCCCCTATGGGAGTTCGGGCATAGGGGGGAATGAAAGGGGGGTGACGGAATGGTACGCAGATAGAAGATAGTTACGCTATGAATTTCATTGAATGACTGATTTTTAACTGATATAATGTGGATATAGAAATTAACAAATTAGGATTTGGGAGGAAAAACATGTGGAGGATATATAAAAAGATGTTTAAGATATTTGCGTTTATTATTCTGTTATTTGTTGTGATATTGCTTGCTGTCTACATCAATCATAGAATTCGTTTGGATAAAGAACAAGAATTGCTAGTACCATTGGGTGAAATGATTTCTGTTGATGGAAACAATATGAGTGTTTATAAAGAAGGTAGCGGAGATAAAACACTTGTATTTCTATCTGGGGGTGGAACGTGTTTACCTATTTTAGATTTTAAATCACTATATTCTTTGCTATCTGATGAATATCAGATTGTTGTAGTTGAAAAATTCGGTTATGGATATAGTGATGTAGTTGACAGAGATAGAGATATAGATAGTATTCTCGATGATACAAGAAAATCACTTGAAATGGCAGGTATAAAAGGACCATATGTGTTGTGTCCACATTCTATGTCGGGATTGGAGGCACTTTATTGGGCTAATAAATATCCAGATGAAGTAACTGCTATTATTGGATTGGACATGGCAGTACCACAGTATTATGAGAATATGAAAATCAATATTCCATTGATGAAGGTGTCTAGTTTTGTAGCGAATATTGGAGTCACAAGATTAATACCAGGTATTTCGGAAAGTGAAGCAATAAAACATGGCACTTTGACGGAGTATGAAAAAGATATTTATAAAGCAATTTTTTATAGACGAACAGCAACATCTACAATGATACAAGAAATGGAATATATTAAAAATAATGCCAAGATTGTAGAGGAAATGGGTGTTCCTACTGTTCCAATGTGTTTATTTGTATCTAATGGGTCTGGTGGAACGGGATTTGACGAGGAAACATGGCGCCAGATACCTAAAAAATACATAACAAAGGTTGATGATGCAAAAATTATAGAATTGAATTGTCCTCATTATGTTCAGGATTACGAATATGCTACAATAGCTGAGGAAATCAAATTATATTTGTCAGGCAAGTAAATTAAAATTTAACAATTTCATATCCAGACACAAAGCGGTTACTCCTTTGGAGATCAACCGCTTTTTCTATACTCAAATTTAAGATTGGAGTGATTGATTGAAAGATATTTTTACAGATATGCAGGCAAAAATCGGCTGTCCATATCTCTCCGACCTGCCCTATTACAAACGTGCGGTCTGGTTTGAGATGAAACGCCTTTGCCTGTCCGACTATCCTAAGAAACAGTTAGAAGATTTTTCACGCTATGTATTCGGTGTGCCTTACGCCGTCATACAGGAAGCGTTGCAAAGAAAGGACGTGATGAAACATGGAAGAAATGCGTGTGCAGATTGAAGCCAGAGAGCCGACAGACGGCGAGATACGAGCCTTTTGGTTCACCCTGCCTATCGACACAGAACAGGTGGAAGAACTGCTGGGGATTGATATAGATACAGACTATTATTACATCACGGGCAAGGAGCTTCCTTTTGCTGATGAAGTGCAGGAAGATACCACCGTGGAAAAGCTCAATGACCTGTACGTTACTTATGAAAATCTACCCTCTGACTTGAAAGAGGACTATGGGGAGCTGATGTGCTATTTCACTGACCTTGACGAACTGCACCGATATAGAAACGACATTATTCATTACTCATGGTGTAAGAACATGACGGACGTTGCCCGCCACATTCTGAACAATGACCCAGACTTTACTTCCCTAAGTGAGAGCGTCACCCGCTATTTTGATTTTGAAGCCTACGGGCAGTACCTTGACGACAACGGACACTTTGTGGAAACCGACCACGGTATCTATGAGCTTCCGTAGAAAAGAGGTGTAAGCCTGTGGTTGACGACATGAGGGTGTATATCGCTAATCTTGGCAAGTACAACGAGGGCGAACTTGTCGGTGATTGGTTCTCTTTTCCAATCGACGAGGAAGATGTTTCGGAGCGTATCGGGCTGAACAGCTATTATGAGGAATACGCTGTCCATGATACCGACAACTTTCCTATTGAAATCGGGGAGTATATCTCCATTCAAGAACTCAATGAGATGTACGAGATGATTTGTGAGCTTCCCGACTATATCACCGACGCTCTGGACGAGTTTGTTTCCTGCTTCGGAAGTCTGGAAGAAGTCTACGAGCATAAGGACGAGATTTATTATTATCCTAATTGTGAGGATATGACCGACGTTGCCTATTACTTCATTGACGAGTTGCAGGTATTGGGTGAGATACCTCCACTTTTACAAAACTATATCAATTATGAAGCATACGGCAGGGAATTATCCATAGAGCGAACATTCATTGAAACAAGCCGAGGAATATGCGAGATACCATATTAGAGCTGGCAGATCAGCGACAAGCAACGTCGCTACTGACAGCTTTTTTCTATCAAGGACAGTCTGAAAAACGGCTGTCCTTTTCCATTACAACGAAAGGAGCTGAAACGAATTGAAGAAGATTAAGAGCTACACAGGTATCTGGAACGTGGAAAAAGTGCTGTACGCAATCAATGACTTTACTCTCCCGTTTCCCGTTACCTTTACCCAGATAACGTGGTTTGTCATTACGGAGTTTGCCGTCATTCTCTTAGGGGACTTACCGCCGTTATCGCTTATCGAGGGGGCATTTTTAAAATACTTCGGTATTCCCGTCGCCCTCACATGGTTCATGAGCCAAAAGACCTTTGACGGCAAGAAGCCTTACAGCTTCCTGAAATCGCAGGTTACGTTTGCCCTGCGACCAAAAGTGACCTATGCAGGAAAAGCCGTGAAGCTGGAAAAGGAAGTGTTCAGCGAACCCGTCACGGCAGTTAGGAGTGTGATGTATGTTCCCGATTAAATATATCGACAACAACCTTGTCTGGAACAAGGACAATGAGGTATTCGCCTACTATGAGCTGATACCATACAATTACAGCTTTCTATCGGCTGAACAGAAATTTATCGTCCATGACAGCTTCCGTCAGCTTATCGCACAGAGCCGTGAGGGGAAGATACACGCCTTGCAGATAGCAACGGAAAGCTCCGTCAGAAGCATACAGGAGCAGTCAAAGAAGCTGGTGACGGGGCGACTTCGTGATGTGGCGATACAGAAGATAGATGAACAGACGGAAGCCCTTGTTTCCATGATTGGCGACAATCAAGTGGACTACCGCTTTTTTATCGGCTTCAAGCTCATTGTGACCGAGGAAAAGGTCAGCCTTGACAGCATGAAGAAATCGGCGTTTCTGACGTTCAAGGAATTTCTAAACGAGGTCAACCACACGCTGATGAACGATTTTATCTCCATGCCAGATGATGAAATCAACCGCTACATGAAAATGGAAAAACTGCTGGAAAATAAAATCTCCCGCCGTTTCAAGTTCCGACGCTTGGATAAGAACGACTTCGGGTATCTTATCGAGCATATCTACGGCAGGGACGGCGTGGCGTATGAGGACTACGAATATTCGCTTCCAAAGAAGAAGCTAAAAAAGGCAACGCTCATCAAGCAGTACGACCTTATCCGTCCTACCCGCTGTCTGGTAGAGGAAAGCCAGCGATACATAAGGCTGGAACATGAGGACAGCGAGAGCTTCGTGTCCTACTTTACCGTCAATGCGATTGTGGGTGAGCTGGACTTCCCGTCCAGTGAGATATTTTACTTCCAGCAACAGCAGTTCACGTTTCCTGTTGATACAAGCATGAATGTAGAAATCGTGGGAAACAGAAAAGCGTTATCGACTGTCCGCAACAAGAAAAAAGAGCTGAAAGATTTGGACAACCACGCCTATCAGTCTGGAAGTGAAACAAACTCAAACGTGGTGGACGCATTAGACAGCGTGGACGAGCTGGAAACTGACCTCGACCAGAGCAAGGAAAGTATGTATAAACTTTCTTACGTTATCCGTGTGTCCGCTCCCGACCTCGACGAGCTGAAACGACGCTGTGATGAGGTCAAGGACTTCTATGACGATTTAAACGTCAAGCTGGTGCGACCTGCTGGGGATATGCTGGGGCTTCACTCTGAATTTCTCCCCGCCAGCAAGCGATATATCAATGACTATGTGCAGTATGTGAAATCGGACTTTTTGGCTGGACTTGGCTTCGGGGCGACGCAACAGCTTGGCGAGAATACGGGTATCTATATCGGCTATTCCGTAGACACGGGAAGAAACGTCTATTTACAGCCGTCCCTTGCTTCGCAGGGTATCAAGGGGACAGTTACCAACGCTTTAGCGTCTGCCTTTGTGGGAAGTCTTGGCGGTGGAAAATCATTCTGCAATAACCTTATCGTCTATTATTCCGTTCTCTTTGGGGGACAGGCGGTCATTCTCGACCCTAAGAGCGAGCGTGGCAACTGGAAAGAAACGCTTCCAGAGATAGCCCATGAAATCAATATCGTCAACCTTACCAGCGATAAGGAAAACGCAGGGCTTCTTGACCCGTTCGTGATTATGAAGAATGTAAAGGACGCTGAAAGTCTGGCGATAGACATTCTCACATTCCTTACGGGGATTTCCTCTAGGGACGGCGAGAAATTCCCTGTTCTTAGAAAAGCGGTGCGAGCCGTGACCCAGAGCGATCAGCGAGGCTTGCTTCATGTGATAGACGAGCTACGCAGAGAGGACACGGCGATAGCCCGCAATATTGCCGACCATATCGACAGCTTTACGGACTATGACTTTGCACATCTGCTATTCTCTGACGGAACAGTTAAGAATGCTATCAGCTTGGACAACCAGCTCAATATCATACAGGTGGCAGATTTGGTACTCCCAGACAAGGACACGACCTTTGAGGAATACACGACCATAGAACTGCTGTCCGTGGCTATGTTGATTGTCATCAGTACGTTTGCCCTTGACTTTATCCACAGTGACAGAAGCATTTTTAAAATCGTGGATTTAGATGAAGCGTGGGCGTTCCTCAACGTGGCACAGGGCGAAACCCTCTCAAACAAGCTGGTGCGTGCGGGACGTGCTATGCAGGCGGGCGTGTACTTCGTCACGCAATCCTCTGGCGACGTGTCCAAAGAGAGCCTAAAGAACAATATCGGGCTGAAATTCGCTTTCCGTTCTACGGACATCAACGAGATAAAGCAGACCCTTGAATTTTTCGGTATCGACAAGGACGACGAGAACAACCAGAAACGACTTCGTGACTTGGAGAACGGACAATGCCTGCTTCAAGATTTGTACGGGCGTGTGGGCGTGGTACAGATACACCCTGTCTTTGAAGAATTACTGCACGCCTTTGATACCAGACCGCCCGTAAAAAGCGAGGTGGAGTGATGAAAGATAAGATAAAGGGGCTTCTGACAAAAAAGAAGCTCTTTCGTTTTTTCAAGATTGCTCTGATAGCCATTTTTACCTCTGTTGTGTTTCTCTCCCTGTTCGGGACGGTGGCTCATGCCACGGGGCTGGTAGATGATACCGTCAATGCGGACAACCTCTATTCACAGTACCCGCTGGAAAACTACCAGCTTGACTTCTATGTGGACAATAGCTGGGGCTGGCTTCCGTGGAACTGGCTGGACGGTATCGGGAAATCCGTACAATACGGGCTTTACTGTATCACCAATTTTATCTGGACGATAAGCCTGTATCTAAGCAACGCCACAGGGTATGTCGTCCAGCAGGCGTATAAGCTGGACTTCATTAACGACATGGCAGACAGTATCGGGAAAAGCATACAGACATTAGCGGGCGTGACGGAAAACGGCTTCGGAAGCACGGGCTTCTATGTGGGATTCCTGCTTCTCATTATCCTTGTGGTGGGTATCTATGTAGCCTACACGGGACTTATCAAGCGAGAAACCAGCAAGGCACTTCACGCCGTTATCAACTTCATAGTGGTGTTCGTGCTGTCCGCTTCCTTTATCGCCTACGCTCCCGACTATATCAAGAAAATCAATGACTTTTCTTCGGACATTTCCACGGCTTCGCTGGATTTGGGGACAAAGATAATGCTCCCCGACAGCGACAGTGCGGGAAAAGACAGCGTGGACTTGATAAGGGAAAGCCTGTTTTCCATACAGGTACAACAGCCGTGGCTACTCTTACAGTTCGGCAACAGCGATATAGAGGAAATCGGGGCTGACCGTGTGGAAGCTCTGGTATCTGCCAGTCCGTCAGCAGACGACGGGGCGACCCGTGAGGACGTGGTGAAAACGGAAATCGAGGATAACGACAACGACAATCTGACGATACCGCAGGTCATCAACCGTCTGGGAATGGTGTTCTTCCTGCTTATCTTCAATCTGGGGATAACGATATTCGTATTCCTGCTTACGGGCATGATGATATTCTCCCAGATACTATTTATCATCTTCGCTATGTTCCTACCGATTAGCTTTCTACTCTCTATGATACCCAGCTATGAGAACATGGCGAAACAGGCAATCGTGCGAGTGTTCAATACGATTATGACAAGGGCGGGCATTACCCTTATTGTCACGGTGGCTTTTTCTATTTCCAGTATGTTCTACAACATCTCTACCGATTACCCGTTCTTTATGATTGCGTTCTTACAGATAGTGTGCTTTGCGGGTATCTACATGAAGCTGGGCGACCTTATGAGTATGTTCAGCTTAAATGCTGGGGACAGCCAGAGCATGGGACGCAGGATATTCCGCCGTCCGTATCTGTTCATGCGACACAGGGCTAGGCGTATGGAGCGACGTATCGCTGGTGCGGTCACGGCTGGAAGCATGGCGGGAGCTGTGGCGGGAAGTGCCGTTGCGGGTGCAGGAAATAAAACCCGTACTTCTGCTTCCAGAGGAAACAGGAGCAATCAATCCATGAGTAGCCGAGCGGGTTCAGCTGTGGGTGCGGTGCTTGATACGAAAAACAAGGTCAAGGACAAGGCAACGGCTGTCAAGGAGAATATCAAGGATATGCCGACCCAGACCGCCTATGCCCTGCACTCCGCTAAGGAAAAGGCAAAGGAAAATGTGTCCGACTTCAAGCGTGGCATTGTGCAGGGACAGGAAACCAGACAGAGCCAGCGTGCCGATAAGCTCCAACAGCATAGACAGAGTATCGCTGACAAGCGTATGGAGCTTCAAAAGGCACAGGAAGCAAAGCAGGCTGGCAGAACGACGGACGGATCAGCGACAACAGGAGCTACCCGTCCCCATGACAGACCTGTGACCGCTTCTCCTGCTTCTAAGACCGATACAGAAAAAGTGCAGGAAATCAAGCGTCCTGTCACATCTGATAGGACAAGTGCTGATAAGGTACATACAGAACCGACGAAAGCACAGCCTGTCAAGAAGCGTCCGCTTGCTTCAAAATCTTCTGAACCTGTATTGCAGAAACACGGAACAAGGCTCAATGGTGTGGAGCTAAACCAGCAGACCACCAGAAAGGAGCGAAGCATCAAGAAAGCGACCATAAATACCACGGAAAAGAAAGGACGTAAGAAATGAAGCTAAGACATATCGCCATTATCGGCAGTCTGTTTCCCTTTCTTCTTGCGATAGTGCTTTTCTTTGGTGTGCTTATCAGTGCCGAGGACGACGACGGGGGCGGTGGTTCTTCCTCATGGGTTACGGGCATGAACCTGTCCGCAGAGGTGTTGAAACATCAGCCTATGGTGGAGAAATACGCTAAAGAGTATGGCATTTCCGAGTACGTCCCCTATCTGCTGGCAATCATACAGGTGGAAAGTGGCGGGACAGCCGAGGACGTTATGCAGAGTTCCGAGAGCATGGGCTTACCGCCTAACTCCCTTGATACGGAAAGCTCAATCAAGCAGGGGTGTAAGTATTTTGCGTCCCTGCTTTCTT
>OGEM01001306.1_pt1 | contig 11108 bp, 10 predicted proteins | sample 1570741 | NCBI WGS metagenome assembly OGEM01 (sample SAMEA2582141, study PRJEB24529) | metagenome | biome: Human gut stool | place: China | collected 2011
CCTAGCTTAGCTAGATAAATTATAGTTTAATAAATAAAAAATGCCAAAAAGAGAAAACTCTCTTTTCAGCATTTATAAATCTTTTAAAATTAGTTTTTAAAACTATGGATAGGAGCAGGAACTCTTCCCCCTCTGTTAACAAATCTTTCACAACTAAATTTATTAACAGCCATTATTGGAGCATATCCTAAAAGTCCACCAAATTCAACTTGATCTCCTACATCTTTTCCAACAACTGGAATAAGTCTAGCAGCAGTTGTTTTATTATTTACCATTCCAATTGCAGCTTCATCAGCTATAATTCCTGAAATAGTTGCTGCTGATGTATTTCCAGGAATAGCAATCATATCAAGTCCAACAGAACATACACAAGTCATAGCTTCAAGCTTTTCTAATGTAAGTGCTCCTAGTTCTGCAGCTTCAATCATAGCATGGTCTTCACTTACAGGGATGAAGGCTCCACTTAATCCACCAACATATGAAGATGCCATAACTCCACCTTTTTTAACGTTGTCGTTAAGAATAGCAAGTGCAGCTGTTGTTCCTGGTGCTCCAGCTTGTTCTAATCCCATCTCTTGGAATATCTCTGCAATACTATCTCCAACAGCAGGAGTAGGTGCCAATGATAGATCTATAATTCCAAAAGGAACATTTAATCTTTTTGAAGCTTCTTGAGCAACTAATTGTCCAACTCTTGTTATTTTAAATGCAGTTCTCTTAACTACTTCACAAAGAGTTTCAAAATCAGCATCTCTAACTTCTGTAAGAGCTTTTTTAACAACTCCAGGTCCACTAACTCCAACATTGATTACACAGTCAGCTTCTCCAACACCATGGAATGCTCCAGCCATAAATGGGTTATCTTCAACAGCGTTACAGAACACTACAAATTTAGCACAACCGATACTATCTCTATCCTTTGTAAGTTCAGCAGTTTCTTTTATAATCTCTCCCATTTTTTTAACTGCATTCATATTTAAACCATTTCTTGAAGTTCCTATATTAACAGATGAACAAACTCTTTCTGTTACTGCAAGAGCTTCAGGGATAGAATCAAGAAGGATTCTATCAGAAGGAGTACACCCTTTTTGTACAAGAGCAGAGAAACCTCCTATAAAGTTAACTCCACAAGCTTCAGCAGCTTTATCTAAAGTTTTAGCAATACTTACATAAGAATCTGTTTTACATCCTGCTGCTGCTATTGCAATAGGAGTTACAGATATTCTTTTGTTTACAACTGGTATTCCAAAATGTTTTGCAATTTCATCTCCAACTTTTACTAAGTCTTTAGCATAAGCTGTTATTTTTTTATATATATTTTCATTGAATTTATTTATATCTGGATCAGCACAATCTATCAGACTAATACCCATAGTTATAGTACGTACATCAAGATTTTCTTCAGCTATCATTCTATTAGTTTCTTGAATCTCCACTCTGGAAATCATATTAATTTTCCTCCTATAAACCCTTTTTTAATAATTAGATACGGTGCATACAATTGAAGATATCTTCATGTTGCATTGATACAATAACACCTAGCTCTTTTCCTATTCCTTTAAGCTCTTCAGCAGCTATTTCCATAGGTTTTGATATTTTAGAAATATCAACTATCATCATCATATTAAAATATCCATCTACAATAGTTTGAGAAATATCAAGGATATTTATATTTACCTCTGATAAATAAGCACAAGTTTTAGCAATGATACCTACTTTATCCTTACCAAATACAGTAATAACACACTTCATTTTCTTCCTCCTGATTTTTTTATTTATGTGAATAGTTTCTGAACAACTTTGAAATATTATTTTATTATATCAAAAAATATGACTTTTTACAACGGAAAAAGGATTTAATTGAAAAAATTTTTTTACTTATCTACCAAATATGAACTATATTCTCCTGATTTTCTTTTTTTCTCACTTATTCTGGCAAATAAAGTTCCCTCAACAATATTTTTATATCCCTGTTTATCTATTATTTGTTTGATATAATCTATATGAGGACACCTATCATAATGGTGATTATCTGTAACCATACATGAAGCTAAGTGAATTGCAACTTCATCTCTTTTTATCTCATCATCTTCTTTCAATTTTCTTGAAAGATGTCCTAAAAGACTAGAGATCTCTTTACCACAACACCCACCACATTCAAACATCATATATTGAATATTTTTTTCTTTTGGGTAATTTACAAACCCTCCCTTTCTTTTGTAGAAACAATCCATACAATAGAAACCACTACATCTTCTTTTAGCAATAGCACATTGAATAATAACAATTAACTTAATATTTTCCATAATCATCACCCCTATAATATAAGAGTATTCTAAAAAAGATTTTTTGTCAATTTTTTCAACTTATTTGTAACATAATTGTCACATATTATTGGTATATTAACAATATAAAATCTTTCCCCAAGATGTTTTAATATATAGTTTTAGGAAATAGGATAATTTGAAGAGATGTCAAATTATCCTATTTTTCTTTACATTAAAAAAAATATATATTAAAATATGTTAGAGAATTACTAAAAATATTTTAGGAGGATAAAATGATAAAAACAAATAAAGAATTTTTAGTTAAACAATCAGTTGGAGGGAAAGTACATAGCCCTATTATAGCTTCACCTTATAGAATTTCAAGAGATGGAGTTCCTATGATACTTCCTGCTACTGGTGGAATCTCATATAATGTAAAAGTTGGAGATTCTTGCATGAAATGGGTTGGAGATCATGTTGAGCCTGGTGTAAGTGTTAGAAATGAAAATACAAATGAAAATAATGCTCTTATGGTACTTGGTTGCATAGGGAATGAAGCTAAAGTTATGTCTGGAGATGCTAAAGGTGCTACTGGTTTTGTAACTGGTGGACATGGAGGAATTGAGCATACACTAATATATTTTGATGATGAAACTTTAGAAAAATTAAATATAGATGATAAAATTTTAGTTAAAGCTTTTGGACAAGGGTTAAAAATTGAAGGTTTTGATGATGTAGTTTGTATGAATATAGATCCAGAACTTTTAGAGAAAATGAATATTAAAGTTACTGAAGATGGATGTTTAGAAGTTCCAGTAGCTACTGAGATACCTCCATATCTTATGGGATCTGGTGTAGGAAGTTCAACAGCTTTTTCTGGAGACTATGATATTATGACTGGAGATAAAGAAGCTAATGAAAAATATGGTATCAATAATTTAAGATTTGGGGATATAGTTCTTCTTCAAGATTGCAATAACTGTTTTGGAAGAGATTATTTAAAAGGATCTGTTACTATTGGAGTTGTAGTTCATAGTGATTGTATCAAAGCTGGGCATGGACCTGGGGTAACTGCTATAATGAGTTGTCCTACTTCTAAAATTAAAGGGAGAAAAGATTCAAATGCTAATATAGCTTATTATATGGATATTATGAGATAAAAATAGAAGCTATTACAAATCAACAAAAATGTTAGTTTGTAATAGCTTTTTCTATTTAAACTGATTTATTTCCTTCTAAATGAAAGAGCCTCCATTAAATGAAAACGTTTTATATCTTTACTATCATCTAAATCAGCTATAGTTCTAGCTGTTTTTAATATCTTATCATAACCCCTTGCTGAAATTCCCAACATTTGAATAGCATTTTTAAAATATTCCCTATCTTCTGAAGCAATTTTACAATATTTCTTTATCTCTGAAGATGTCATATTACTATTTAAAGTTTCATCATTTCCAAATCTTTTTCTTTGAACCTCTCTAACCCTTATAACTCTTTTCCTTATCTCATCTGAACTTTCTGCAACAGAACTATTCATAAGCTCATCTTCTGATAATCTTCTCATTTCAATATGAATATCTATTCTATCCATAATAGGTCCTGAAAGTTTTTTCATATATTTAGTAACCTCATGTTGAGAGCAATTACATTTGCTACCTTCAAAATAGAAACCACAAGGACATGGGTTACTTGTTCCCACTAATAAAAATTTACTTGGAAAATTTACTTTATAATGTGCTCTTGTTATAGAAATTTTTCCATCTTCTAAAGGTTGACGTAAACTTTCTAACACACTTCTTGGAAACTCTGCCAATTCATCTAAAAGTAAGATTCCATTTGATGCCAATGTTATCTCTCCAGGGCTTATCTTTTTTCCTCCACCTATAATTGCTGTTGGAGAACTTGTGTGATGAGGAGCTCTAAAAGGGCGTTTGTTAATAATAGGATTTTCACTGTTTAACTCACCAGCTACACTATAGATTTTAGTACTTTGAATTATCTCATTTTCAGTCATAGGAGGAAGAATAGTTATCATTCTTTTTGCTAACATAGATTTTCCAGAACCTGGACTACCTATTAAAAGAATATTATGTCCCCCTGCTGCTGCAATCTCCATTCCTCTTTTAGCTAAAGTTTGCCCTTTTACCTCACTAAAATTAACTTTATATTCTGTATTCAATTTTCTTTGAGGTTTTTCAAAAATAGGTTTTATATTATTACTTATAAACTCTGCTACCTCTTTTAAATGAGATACTGGAACTATATCTATTCCCTCAATTAAACTAGCCTCTTCTAAATTTTCTAAAGGAAGGACAACACCTGTATAATTTTTTTCTTTAGCTAAGATCATACTATTTATTATCCCCTTTATTCCCCTTACCTTTCCATCAAGGGATAGTTCTCCAAGAAAAATATAGTTATCTAAAATACTGTTTCTATCTTTAATATATCCCATAGCTAACATTATTCCTACAGCTATTGGAAGATCAAATTGAGCCCCCTCTTTTTTTATCCCTGCTGGAGAAAGGTTAACTATTATTCTTTTAGGTTCAACTTTGTATTCAAAATTTTTAAGAGCTGTTTTTATTCTATCTTTACTTTCAGAAATAGCTGTATCCCCCAATCCTACTATTGAGAAAATAGGAAGGCCATTACTAATATCTATTTCTACTTCTATTAAATAAGGTTCTACTCCTAAATAACTAGAACTAAAAACTCTAATATTCATCTTTTTCCCCCTTAAAAAGCTTTTTATTTCATTATAACTTTCTTTTTAAGAATAGGCTAACTTTTTATAATTAAATATTGTATTTATAAATTTTAAAGAGCTTTTAATTTTCTATAATATATGTTATTCTATAAAAAAATAGTGTAATTTAGGAGGAAAAATTGGATATTTTACAAGTAATACTTATAGGAATTGGTTTATCTATGGATGCTTTTGCTATTTCTCTTTGCCATGGCCTTTGTAAGAAGCATATTAGTATAAATGATATTATTCAACCTGCTATTGTATTTGGAGGCTTTCAAGCTTTAATGCCAATAATTGGTTTTTTTATTGGTAGTATATTTAATGAAAAAATCTCTCAATATGGGAATATAATTGCATTTATAATTTTAGTTTATTTAGGGATAAATATGATTAAAGAAGCTAAAAATGAGGGAAATGAAGAATGTAGTTGTAAAACTGATAAGGGAAATAATTTAAAAAATCTTTTATTCATGGGAATAGCTACTAGTATTGATGCTCTTGCTGTAGGATTTACTTTTTCATTGATGAAGGTAACTAATATATATTTTCAAGCTTCAATTATTGGAATAGTTACTTTTATTATTGCAGGTTGTGGAGTTGCTATGGGGCATAAGTTTGGAACTATTTTAGAGAGTAAAGCTCAATATTTAGGTGGAGCAATTTTAGTTTTAATTGGAGTAAAAACATTAATTGGAAATTTTATATAACTTATAGGAGGAGAAAATGACTTTAAGACACTTACAAATTTTTATAGAAGTGGCAAAATGTGGAAAAATGAGCCAAGCTGCAACTAACTTATTTGTTTCTCAGCCAACAGTAAGTCAAGCAATAGGGGAATTAGAATCACATTACAATATTAAGTTATTTGAAAGATATCCTAAAACTCTTTGTATTACAGAAAAAGGGAAGATATTTTTAGAGCAAGCTAAACATGTATTAGAAGCTTTTCAAACTTTAGAAACTACTATTAAAAATCCTAACTATGAATATACAATAAATATAGGGGTAACTATAACAGTTGGAAGCTGTATTATCAGTGATATTCTAAAGGTATTTAAGGAAAAATATCCAAATATAAAAGTAAGAGTTTATGCTAATAATACAAAAGTTATTGAAGAAAAACTATTAACAAATGAATTAGATATAGGTTTAGTGGAAGGAATGATTAAAAGCTTTACCCTAATAAGCAAACCAATTATAGATGATAAACTTGTTTTAATTTGTGGTAGTGAACATCCTATTTTAAAGAAAGAAAATATAAGTTTACAAGATTTAGAAAATGAAGCTTTTCTTTTAAGAGAAGAGGGAAGTGGAACAAGAGAACTTTTTATTAACTTTATGCATTCAAAAGGAATAACTATTGATGTTACTTGGGAGTGTAGCAATCCTGCTGCTATAATTCAAGGAGTAATTAATAATCATGGACTCTCTGTAATATCTGCTAGGCTAATTGAAAATGAATTGATAAGTGGTAGACTTCATATAATAAATATTGAAGATTTTCAATGGCCTCGTTCATTTAAGTTAGTTTATCATAAAAATAAATATAAAAATACAGCTATAAAAAATTTTGTTGAAGTGGCACAAGAGTATAAGTAGATATATTTTAACTACATACTTTATCTTAAAAATATTAGGATAAAAGGTGTAGTTTTTTTATTTTATTTAGAAAAAAAGGTTATAATACAATAGTTGATATTTTTAATCATAATTAGTAATTTTTATAGAATTCAATTTATACAATTAGTATAAATTAAGAACAAATAATCTTGTATTAGTTTTTCTTATACTAGGTATTTGATTTTCTTATTTTAATTATTTTTGCAAAGATGATATAATGTACACTGAAAATTTATTAGAACAAATTTGTTTTATTAACTTTATTTTGACTTTTTATTGAAGGGGGTTCTATAGATGAAAGTAGTAATAGTTGGTGGAGTAGCTGCTGGAACTAAAGTAGCTGCAAAATTAAAGAGAGAAAATCGTGATCATGAAGTAATTATTTTAACTAAAAGTAAAGAGATATCTTATGCTGGTTGTGGATTACCATACTATGTAGGAAATATTATAAAAGATCAAGCTCAACTTATTGTTAATACACCAGAAAAATTTTCAAAATTAACAGGAGCACAAGTTTTTACTGAAACTGAAGTAGTTGGACTAGATAGAGAAAATAAAAGTGTAAAAGCTATAGATTTAAGAACAAATGAAGAAGTAACATTCTCATATGATAAATTAGTAATAGCTACTGGAGCAAGTCCAGTAAAACCGCCTATTGAAGGAATAGATCTTCCAGGAGTATATTTTATGAGAACTCCAGAGGATGCTATTAATTTAAGAGCTGATATTGAAGCTGGAAAAATTAAAAGAGCTGCTGTTATTGGAGCAGGATATATAGGACTAGAGGTAGCAGAAAATATGGCACTTCAAGGTGTAAAAGTATCTGTTATTGAAATGGCTCCAAATATTCTTACAGGATTTGATAAAGAGTTTGCTGAATATGCTGAAAATAAACTTGCTGACCATGGAATAATGGCATTCACAGGAACAAAATTAGAAGCTATTCTTGGAGAAGGAAAAGTAGAAAAAATTCAAACATCTAGAAGAGCAATGAAAGTTGATGCTGTAATTATGTCTGTTGGAATTCGTCCTAACACAGCTTTCTTAGCTGATACTGGTATTGAATTAATGCCTAATGGAACTGTAAAAGTAAATGAATATTTTGAAACAAATGATGCTAATATCTATTCTGCTGGAGACTGTGCAATGGTTAAAAATGTTCTAACTGGAGCACCTACTTGGTCACCAATGGGATCTTCTGCAAATATAGAAGGACGTATTTTAGCTCAAAATATCAATGGAAAAAGAATAGCTTATAGAGGAGTTGTAGGAACTGCTGTTGCAAAACTTCTTCCTAACTTAAATGTAGGTAGAACAGGGCTTACTGAAGTTGCTGCTAAAGAAGCTGGATTTAATCCTATAAGTGTTGTTACTGTTGTAGATGATAAAGCTCACTACTATGCTGGGGCATCAAACTTTATGATAAAACTTATAGTTGATAGAGATAGCTTAAAAGTTTTAGGAGTACAAGTAATTGGAGCTGGAGCAGTGGATAAAGTTGTAGATGTAGTTGTAACTGCAATGTCAATGGGAGCTACTCTTCACGACTTAGAAGATTTAGATCTTGCATATGCACCACCATTCTCAACTGCAATTCATCCATTAGTACATACAGTTAATGTATTATTTAATAAAATAAATGGAAACTATGAAACAATCACTCCAGCAGAGTATGAAGCAGGTGCTGATGAAGGATATAAAGTTATTGATGCTTGTTTAGTTCCATCTATTGAAGGAGCTCCATATGTTGATTTACCAACTGTAAATGGACCTCTAGATGGATATGCTAAAGATGATAAAATTCTTTTAATCTGTAACAAAGGTAAAAGAGCTTATATGGTTCAAAACCGTCTAAAATACTATGGACATACAAATGTTAAAGTATTAGAAGGTGGAAATCTATTCAATACAATTAAAGAAAATAATTAAAAAATAATTAATTAAGTAAAAAAATAAATAAAGGAATAAAAGGGAGGATTATCTTATGGCAATTGATGCTGCTGAAATCAAAAGAGTAAAAGCGATGGGATTCTTACACAACAAAGGAACTGAAAATTTTTCAGTTAGAGTAATCACTAAAATGGGAGCTATTTCTGCTGAACAAAATAGAGTTATCTCTGAAGTTGCAGAAAAATATGGAAATGGAAAGGTAACTTTCACATCTAGACTTACAGTTGAACTTCCAGGAGTTCACTTTGACAATATTGAAGCTGTTAGAGCTCATCTAGCAACAGCTGATCTAATGACTGGAGGAACAGGATCTAAAGTAAGACCAGTAGTAGCTTGTAAAGGAACTGTATGTAACTATGGACTTCAAGATACTCAAGCTCTAGGAGAAGAAATTCATGAAAGATTTTTCATTGGATACAGTGGAGTTAGATTACCTCACAAATTTAAAATTGCAGTTGGAGGATGTCCTAACAACTGTGTAAAACCTGACTTAAATGACTTAGGTATCATTGGACAATATGTACCTAACTATGATTCTGATCTATGTAGTGGATGTAAAAAATGTGCTATTGAAACAGTATGTCCTATGAAAGCTGCAAAAGTAGTAGATGGTGTTCTAGAAATTGATAAAGAACTTTGCAACAACTGTGGACTTTGTGTTGGAAAATGTCACTTTGATGCTATCGAAGATGGTGTAAAAGGATTTAAAATTTATATCGGTGGAAGATGGGGAAAATCAACAGCTCACGGAATTCCTTTAAGAAAAGTTTTCACAACTAAAGAAGAAGCTTTTGATGTTATTGAAAAAGCAATCCTTCTATTTAGAGAACAAGGAAAAACTGGAGAAAGATTTGCAACTACAATTGAAAGAATCGGATTTGAAAATGTAGAAGCTCAATTACTAGGAAATGAATTATTAGAAAGAAAACAAGAAATTTTAGATGCTCAATTACACTTAGTTGGTGGAGCTACTTGTTAATCTTATAGAAACCCTCATTAACTGCTGAGAATATATTTTTTCTCAGCAGTTTTTTTATCTAAAAACTAAACTAAAGAATAAATTTAAAGGGAGAGAGTTATTTTGAACAAAAAATATATTGGAATAATCACATGTTTAATTTTAGCTGTTATAGCTACAAAACTTGGAAAACTGCAACATTGGGTAGGAGCTCCTATGATTGGACTTCTTCTTGGTATAACTATATTAAACTTAATGCCTTCTATTGATAAAGACTTTAAAGCAGGAACTACTTTTGCTGGAAAAAAATTCCTTAATATTGGTATTATCTTAGCTGGAGGAACTCTTAACTTTGCTGAAGTTGTTGGATACGGAGCTAAAGCTTTACCACTTATCATTGCTAATATCTGCATCTTGGTATAACTATATTAAACTTAATGCCTTCTATTGATAAAGACTTTAAAGCAGGAACTACTTTTGCTGGAAAAAAATTCCTTAATATTGGTATTATCTTAGCTGGAGGAACTCTTAACTTTGCTGAAGTTGTTGGATACGGAGCTAAAGCTTTACCACTTATCATTGCTAATATCTGCATCTCATTTGGAGTAGCATATTTTGTTGGAAAGAGACTAGGAGTTACTAAAAATACAAGTACTCTAGTTGGTGGAGGAACTTGTATTTGTGGAGGAACTGCAATTGCAACTTTAGCAGGAATTATTAAAGCTAAAGAGGAAGAGATTGCTTATGCAATGACTGCTATATTCCTATTTGATATCTTAGCTGCTTTAACATATCCATACTTAGCAACATATTTAGGACTTACTCTTAATCAATTTGGATTCTTAGCTGGATGTGCTATCAACGATACATCAAGTGTTGCAGCTGCTGAAGCTACTTATAGTGCTCTTCATGCTTTAGATCTAAACCTTGCTATTACAGTAAAATTAACAAGAACAACTATGCTTATAGCTCTTGCTGTTATCTTTACAATATTAATGGTTAAAGAAGAATCTAAAAATAATGCAGGAACAGGAAGTCAAACTTCTATAGCTAAAACTGTAGCAAAAGTTTTCCCTATGTTTATTCTTTGGTTCTTAGTTATGGCTCTACTAAATACTTTCGGACTATTTGGAAAAGATATGTTAAATATCAGCAAATATCTAAAAACTGGATATAAATTCTTTGTAACAGCTGCATTAGCTGGAGTAGGATTTAAAATAAAATTTGCTGACTTATTTACTAAAGGTATGAAGCCAATTATTCTTGGTGGATGTACTTGGATATGTATAGCAAGTTGTACTATGATATTTATCCATGTATTTGCATCTTATGTAGGATAATTTCAAAACTTACACTCTTTATTTTTATAAGGAGTGTATTTTTATTTTTTGAATAAAAAAGAACAGAGTATTCCAAAGATTTTTTAGCTTCATCAATAGCTTTTCTTGCATTATGATAAACAGTTCCATCTTGTGCAGTACTACTTTCATTTTCTACTCTTATGTCCCAAGTTCCAAAACCTATTCCAGTATGTATTTGTATAGGAAAAATAAGCATAGAA
>OGEM01001316.1_pt1 | contig 11048 bp, 26 predicted proteins | sample 1570741 | NCBI WGS metagenome assembly OGEM01 (sample SAMEA2582141, study PRJEB24529) | metagenome | biome: Human gut stool | place: China | collected 2011
TGCGTCTATTTCATGATTGGGAGATTCGTAGAATTGCTTGTATTTAATAGCAGACTTTTCGATACGCTTTAGGTCTTTCTTACTAAGTTTCATAATATTACTTCTTTGGTAAAATGTCACTAAAATCTTTGTTTAAAATGTCGTTAAACTCTTTAGCCCTTTCATACATCTCATTTTGAGTGCAGTAATCCCGTAGTCTTACAATCTCCGCAAACCGCAATAGTCTTAATTTATCTACCAAATCTTTGTAGTATAGGTCTTGAATTTGATGAAATGCGGAGAATTGATTTTGTAGATTCTCTAAAAACTTAAATAGAAATAACACACCAGCTACCAATAATACTATCACAAATATTATCAGGGAAATAATTATATAATTCATTTTTAAAATTGTTTATAACTAAATATTGGCATTTTTTTAGGCTTTGGGCACTCTTTTAGGTAGTTTTTATCTACCGTAAAAATATCCTGTAAAAGACTTTTCTTTAATGCTTTCTTTTGTTTTCGAGGAAGTCTTATCAATTTTTTGTACCCGTAAATACCGCCTACAATATGCCATAGGCTGAAATTGATTTTTAATCCTTCGTACATGTTTTTTTATACTTTACTCCTTTTACATTTTAAACATATCATAATCTCTTCCAACACAACTTTGTGGGAGATTTGCTCTATCTAAATCAGCCTGACTTATGAAAGAATCCTTGAAGTAGAACTTACTTTTTAAAGAAGTACAAGCAAGCATAAATCCTCGTAACTCTCGCCAATTATACTTTTTCCCACTTAACAGACCGACTTTATATAAATCGCAAAAGCCAACAGTGCTGATTATCATAGACAAACTACCTTCGAGGTCTATAATAGGCTCAATGGACGCAAAAGTTTTATATCCTCCTTCATGGAGTATCTTCATGGCTTCTATCCGGTCTGAATTGCTTGAAGCGTTGGATTCGAGTTCATCATGTCCGGTCAATGTGAATCCAAATGCAACGTGACGTGTGTATGCTATATGCATCAAATTCTCATTCAATGCGCTTTTACTACAAAGAGGACGAAAGAACTTTTCGGCAAAATCAGCTCTTTTGGTAAGGATTTTTACATTGACACTATGATGTACACATATTTTAATTGCACGTACAGTCAGGTCTATTGTCTGGGGGAGCATGGGATCAGTTGTGAAAGAGAAGAATAATCCATGTTCCTGAAGTTCTCCAAGATTTGCCAACAATTCTTTCTCAAAAATGGATATGGCTTCTTCTTCGTCTCTGAAACATTTCTTCAGTTTCGGGGTATCACTCCACACATGGGACATTACACCTTTCTTGCAATAACAATAATCACAATTATTGGAGCATCCTGTATAAAAATTACAAGCCCAATCGCTATACTCGCCAGCTTTGCCGGACGGATTGTATATAGCTTTTCCGTTAAATCTATTATTTCCCATTTGTAGAATGTTATAATCCGTACTTTTCATTAAACAATGAATCTGCTTTCTGAAATTGTCTTGTAAAACGATTCTCTTTATACTTTCTCGGTGAGGAACACCCTAATATCAAAGATAGCATCGTACATATTATCAGTATTTTCTTCATATCTTATTTTTTGATTATTATTTTATTGTTGGTTCTACAATTCGTTCTAATCCTTCAATAATCCGTCTATTTGTCCGAATATACGTTCCATTACCTTTATAATGCCATTCATATTCAGTTAAGCGAAATCCGAATGAATTTGGGATAGATTTTACTCTTATATATTCAACTTCCGTACCTTTAGAAATTGAGCATCCTGTACTTTTAATTGTTTCTGATATAATGCCTTTAGACCATCTACTCATAATTATCTCTTTCTTATACAGTTATTAGTTAATCTTCATATTCATCATCTAAATCAAGCCAATCATCATCACAATTACAATCACACTTTAAATAGGCTCCACATTTATCGCAGTAAGGTATTAATGCAAAGAACCATCCTATCGCCCAATACCAAAAACCTATCTCTATTGCAAACCTTTTCCAATTAGCCGCATATTCACCTCGACAAACTCGGATATACGGGAGAAAGTGAATTACATTTAGAATCTTCCCTGCTTTAAATTGTATTTTCATTATCTACTTCCTTTCTATGTTACGAATTTAGTTTCTCAATAAATCCATCCAGCAATTCACAATGACCGCCAACCCAGCGAACACATAATTTACACTTGCACGGTTCAGTGTCTTTCGGGTGTTGGCAGTTATCCTTAAAAGCCTCAATAGCCTTTTGCTTCATTTCTTCCTCTGCCATTTCAACAGCTTTCATGGCGTCATCGTGAGAATTTACAGGAACACCCCTTAATTTGGTCTGCCATGTTTCTAAAAACATCTTAGCCTTTTTGCTTTTCATTTTGATTTCCTTTCTTTTATTTTTTATTGAAGTGCATTAATATAACTACGCCCAGCGTCAGTTGGACGATAAACGACATCACCGAATGGTCCGGTCGATTTTGTCAATAAACCATTTTTTACCATTTCGTCTAATTCCTCGTAGGGTTTATCATATCCACCCCATCCTTTTTTGCAGATATTCTTTAAATCAATAAGCTGCATCTTGCTTAATTTTATATCCATTTGATTCATCTTTGATTTTTTAATTATTAATATTCCCATCCTTTTCGTATTTTATCAGCGTTGGGCAATTTTGAATGACGTATCCATTTATTTCGCCCCTTTTTCACACTTCGTCTACGTTTCATGGTCGAACGCTTATCTTTTTTCTCAAAGAAACCTTCGAGCTGCTCTAATTGCGTTTTATAGCTCATTTTTATTTTATGTACAGTTCTTTTCGAGTTAAGAAGAAATGCAAGTTCTGAAGTTGATGCAGTGATTTTACATCATCATCTATTAAGTCACAACTAAAACCTTTGGAGTGTTCCCATACTTCAAATCCTTCATCTGATCTCCATATCTGTTCATAAGCATCATCTCCTTCAGGAGTAAATTGAAATCCAAGTTTTCCTAATAGAGTTTTTGTGATACGTATGGGCTTCAGTAAACTAATATCTTTCCACCCTTCACATTGGCGTGCTCCACCTAAAACTACCTTTAATCCCATACCGTCAATGGCATATATCGGATAGTAGGAGGCATCATTGGAAGTCTTGATTTTTACGAGATTACCGATACGAAGCTCCGAAATATCAATTAAGCATTTGGTTTTATTGATAGGCTTTGGCGCACTTTGATATTTGATATTGCGTATATTCCCCTTCTTTAAATCAGAAAGGAAATCAACGTCAATAGTTTTGTTGGATTGGTTTATCCATTCATCTCCATTTAGACCAAGCCATTGGTAGGAAGCCTTTTCACCGAAATGGGAAACAGCCTCTTTAAATCTATTGTCATTTTCAAACATATTACTTCGAGTGTTTTATGGTTTCGTAAACTTTTATAGGAAAAGTACCTTCTTGATCGGCTCTCATAAAATCTGCACCAATTTCACATGTGCGATTTTGTGTATCCAAACAAACAATTTGGCTGCTTCTGTACCCACGCAACCATGAACTTGCATGATTCACCCATGAAGAAAATGTATTGAATACACAAATCTGTGCATCATAATTGGGGAGCTTATTTTTGATTTTTTTGCTCATACTATTAATGTTATAATTCCACAGTTACTTTTACCTCAACACACACTGCATTAAGCCCGGTACCATTGCAAAAGCCAACGGTTTCCATTCCCATCGAAGAAACCGATACTTCATTCTCTTTCTCAAATTGGGAAATAAGAGATGAAATATCTTCTTCCAGCTTTTTTTTAGCGTTCTTTACTTCCTGTATCGTTTTCATTGCTTACATCATTAGAATTATCTTCTTCCATCTCATTTTCTTCAAGATAGTGTTCAAGAGCATCTTCACATTTACTCCCTTCGCAGCTACTATAACCATTTGGATATAAGTGTGAACCTTTTTCCCAATCTTCTAAAGGGCAGAAATCACAAAGTCTTTCGCCCAGTTCTTCCATCATTTTTCTATCATCCATTTTTACTTTCCTTTAAATAATTGATTCTACGAAGTTTGTGGAAACGATAATATGCTGATAGGTTAAGTTTATCAATGAATTTGTTGTCAGCTTTGGTAGAGGACACCTTTTGAGCGGCTTTGGCTACATGGAAATAAATAATAGGTTCCGTATATCCATCTGCCCGGCGTGTTCCATTGATAGCATAAATAAGTCCGGCAAATTCAGGAACTTCTTCTGGCTTCACAAGTCCATCAGGAACTATGTAATAGAAGTAGTTGGTACGTCCACCAGCCAAAATGTTATCAAATTTGCTATTCCCATTTTGATCTTGCTTCTTACTATCTTTGTGGAAATCACACCTACTAACTTTTACTTCATATTCATAGGTGAGCCGTGACCGGGTAACTTCTAAAAGATCAGCTTCCCATTTTTCAACGAAAACATTTGGGTATATTTTATTCCCCTTTCTATCCCGGAAGACAAGCTCACAGAATCCATTAATAATATCGGCTGTTTTCATTTCAGCTTATCAAACTGTTTATCAAGTTCATATTGGAAGAAGCCTAAAGCCTCTTCATACTCTTTTCCTTCAATATTAGAAAAATACATGGCACTACTAAAGGCTTTAAGTGCAGCTTCCTTGCCTTTCTTTATGTAATATTCAGCTCTTATAACCGCCTTTCTTTCAGTCTCTTCTTTTTGGAATTGTAGATGTCGGTCAATGGCACTACGTCCCCATTGGAATAGTTCTTCTTTATCTCCAAAAGTTTTTGATTCTTGCCAAACGATACGTTTTTCAGAAGAAAAAGCGTAAGCGGATATTCCTTTGTGTTTTTGTACGTGTACAACAATATCAAAACCTTTGTATTCTTCTTGCCAGCCGTAACCACCAAGAGAGAAAGGAAACTCATTTTTTTCGATCATAAAGCCTTAATGTTTATCAATGGTCGAATCGTATCAATTATATCAACGGTAGGTTCAATAAGCTCTTTGATTTCATCCGTACTTTTGTATGCCATAGGACTTTCGTCTATTGTTCCTTCACATACGGATGTAGAATATACTTCAACCATTCTTTCTTTGAATGTCTCCATTGATAATTTCTCTTTGGCAAAAGACCGGGAGAATAAACGTCCGGCTCCATGTGGTGCAGAGTAATTCCAATCAGGATTTCCCTTACCGCGACAAAGTAATATACCGTCAGCCATATTCATAGGAATAACTACTATTTCATTCTCATGTGCAGATATGGCACCTTTACGAATAATAAGGTCATCAAAGTTGATATAATTATGCACCGTTTCGATGGTAGACGAAGTTTTCCAGCCCAATGCGTGGGAGATACGATTGATAATTGTCTGCCGATTTAATGAAGCGTATGTTTGCGCTATTGACATATCAAATAGATAATTATACATTGCAGTATCAGACAAATATCCATTTCTAATAGAAAATTCTTCTTTAATCCGTTTTATCTCTTCCTGAAGACGCTGTGGTGGAACAGTTTTCTTGATCTCTTCCAATTCCGAGGAAAAAGCCCTTTTGTCAAACTTCGCTAATTTGGCGTAATACTTACAAACTTTCACACCAAAGTTTCGAGAACCTGAATGAATAGTTAGATATATACAATTATTTGTATCTTTTCCGATCTCAATAAAGTGATTTCCACCACCCAAAGAGCCGATTGAATTGTAGAATCCCTTTTCATTCATACCTACCTTTTTGCATAGTTTGGTTATATATGATTCATCGACATAAGGCGGCTCCGGGAACATCCCCTCTCGATGAAAAGATAGATTAATGTTTGCTTTGTCGAAGAATGACTGCTTTTCGGATTCTGTGATAGATTCACTATTAATGTCAAATCCCATTGGAACAACGTTTCTGATAGTTCTATCAATCTCTTCAAAAGAAGATTCACTAACAACATTCAGAATCCTCACAAAAGCCATCCCACAACCAATATCTACACCAATATGATTGGGGTTGATAAGCCCTGTAACTGGCATTGTGAAACCAATCACAATATCAACTCCCTGATGTGTGTCCGGCATAATCCGTACAGGAACATCTTTGGTAACTGGATTATCAAGAATGTTTTGGATTGTGCCGATAGCAGCAGACTCTATTGTCTTTGCAAAAACCTTGCAGTCTTTTCCATATTTTCCTTTTAGTTCTATCATAGTTATATTTTTTCGTTGAGTTTATCTTGAAGTTCGTTAGCACAATTCTTCGCATAATCAGTATCCATATCAACAAAGGATTTTACAGTCACCCACACAAAAAGTACTTTGACTTGTACTTTATACTTAGGAATGACATATAAATCTTCACAGCCATATTTATCGGCTCCAACAACATAGCATTGTACTGCCTTAATTCTGTACTTCTTCATTTTCTTCTTGTTTTTGTGATTTCTCTTTCACCAATCGAAAAGCGTCTTCAGCCCCATTCTCATAACCTTTGTAATATCCAGTTTTCTCTTTGTGATTTTCAACTGCACGCCATTGGGACGCGCCAATGCAAATAGAAAATCCTATAAGCATGATAATTGCCCCGACACCGAATATTGGATTGTCCAGACTGAATTTCAGTGGTCTAAAAGAAATGTCCACGCCGGAAAGAGCTATGAATAATATGAATAGCCCGGCAATTAGTTTAATTATTTGTTCCATAATGCTTCTTCTACTTTAAATGTGAATGATAACAATGACTGGCATCCGCCTCTTAATTGAGTATGTCGGTTACAAACGCTTGCAGAACCACAATGGGAACAAAAAGCATTTTGTACCTTTTCGAGTGACTTTTCCGTACCTTCCTCAAATATTAGTTCTAATCCATAAATTTGTGCGGCATGGTATTCCAATAAGCATCCGTTAGATTTCTCCCAGCCACGGCAAAAGAAAACCGCTTGACATTCCAGTAATGTCATAATATCACGTCCCATGTAGTATGATATTGGCTTGTCCGGTTCCGGTGAGATTTCTAACGGGGAGATAGGTATGTATCCTTTTTGTTTGAGAGCCTTTTTTATCAGGTCTGATTTACGCTTAACATTTTGGTGTGGAATACCCGTTATTGGCAAACTGATATAAATGCTCTTATTCATACCTGAAAGATGTAAAATGAATGATAGCCATATCTTGTGAAGTATCGGAGCCTTTGAACCATTCCGCCCAATCTTCAAAGGATAATCCATCATTATGTGCAATTTCTTCCAGAGTAAGATTTACTTTTATCTTGCCATCAACAGATATAGCTACACACTCTTTGTTGTCCAACTTATCAACGAATCTTGTAATCTTCAATGGCTGTATTCCAACGCCATCATCTTTTGTTAGGTTAAGAATTGTCGTTTGCTTACTCCGGTAGTGTTTCCCTGACCATTGTCGAATAGATAACACCGCATTTCCTTCTTGCACTTCACGGATACGCTTCTCCCATAATTTGTAGTTTGTGCGTATCGTATGAATCTTTGGGAAATTCCACGGTATTCCGTTTTCAACTATTGCATTTCGAGAACAACTTCTCCGGGTATTTTCTTTCCCATCAAAAGAGCAGTCCCACATACAAGCATCATTAAAATTTCTTCCCATGAGAAATTTACACCGAAATCGAGTTGGTTTTCCAACTTTTGGGTGTCCTTTCAAGAAGAAAGGTGAAAGAGTTATCACGTATGTTTTTATTTTGTCCATACTATCAGAAACAAAAATGGCTGCAACTAACGCCGCAGCCATTGGTTAGACATGTTTTTTATCTTTTTCCGATCAGAAAATCTCTCCATAATTCTTTGAACTGATTTCCAAAGTATTCGGCTATTTCCTCTGATTTTACAGCAAGGCGAGAGCCGACAGGCGCAGTCGAGTACGACCAAGCGAGATGCGAGATCGCATACGCCAAGCCGCAGTACGCACCGGAATACGCATTCCCGCCCCAAAAGACCAGCTCTTTGCGTCTTTCTTCGTCCATGTCGTCAATCTCCGCTTGTGAATACAGATAATACCACGGGAACCAACGGCGTTCGTTTTCAGTGAATCGAGGAAACTCCGAGTCATTATTCAGTGCACGAGCGATTGTACAGAGCTTCATGTACGCGATATGTGCAATGTCAATCACTTCTTCCTTCTGTCCGTCCCCATACTCAATAAGCAGGCGAGAAATAGGTCTGACACCAAGTGCTTCACAAGCATCTTCATAGGTTTTAATGTTGTGAAAATCAGTGTAATCCGGCTTCTGTTTACCGAAAAGATTTGTAAGAATGTTGATAGCAACTTCGCAACCGTCAGCAGATTTAAACGCTTCGGTTACATTTTCTTGTTTAATTTCAATAGCTTTCATAATTTATTGATTATTAAGATGTTATTTATTTGTTTTCTTCTTTTTCTATTTGACGGACAATAAATGGTTGGCTGACAAAAGACTTTTTTTCTCTCATTTTCCTAATGAGGTCTTCATGGAACTTCACTCGCTCAATAGCCTCTTCATCTCCGGCTTCAGCAAGTTTATGCTGATTGTCCCAAAATTCATCATATCCACATCTGATTGGTGCTCTATCATTGGATTTATGACGCTTACTTTCATTGGAGTTTTGTAGAGAACAATATTCATCCCTATCTGCGTCATACATTTTTATCCAATGGAGTATTACATTACCATCCAGTCTATCATAGGCTTCATATGAACGCATTGCCCGGTGAAAACATAATTTTATATCTTCCAGTTTCAGATAGAAATAACTCTCTATGATTAAATCCACTGTTATTGCTACTTGTGTAGCATTCATTGTTTTTCCAACATTGAAAAAATTACAGACTTCGGTAACTGCTAATACTAATAATGCACGGGCACCGTCCAATCCAAATTCGTTTTGTAGAACTGATATTGGAAGTTCGGGAGAGTTTATTGCATCTTCAATCTTTCTTACTTGCAAGCCCCTGTAATAGTCCTCGGGAGAGTTCAGCAAATTGATTAACGCTTTCTCTTCTACTGCCGGGAGATTGGTTTGTTGTCTGACTAAGTTGTATTCCTGTTCCATTTCCATTTTTTAGTTCAAATAAGCCAGCCCAATTATTTGCAATAGATTGTTCTACGACCGACATTGCAATATTGGGATTGGCGTTTGACAATTCGAGTAGTTTATGGTAACATGCTTCTATCCCTGATTGGGTGTACGCTTGTTTCCGCTCTTGTTTGTATTTCACCCATCTTTCAATAATAGGTAAAAAGTCTGCCGGGACAAATGATAAATCAAGTTCCTTTTTACGGGATTTACTTCTTTTTCCAGCATCGTAACCAGCAAGCCATGATTGTTTGGCTACCTCTTGGCAATCAGGATATGTTTTTGCATAGTCCTCTGCCTTTTGTACTAAATCCTTTCCCATAACTTTTCAACTCGTTTAAATTCTTCATCGTGGGGAACCGGACAATCTTTTATCCAGATCATATCCTTTATCTGCCAATGAGACAGATCAGCACTTTGAGGAATAAGAGCTTTCATATTAGCAAAGAGATTAAGACGAAGAGACTTGTTCTTGACTGTTTCAGGGAATAGCCCGATTGTTCTATTCGCTTTTAGAAAAGATTCAATGTCTTTTTCCGAGTGTGGGGTATAAACAATTCCATCCACATGAGGAAGAATAGTCAAAATACCATCTGCAAGCGCAGTATATATAAAAACGCTTACCTCGTGGTTGTACGCTAACACATTGGCATTTTTAATAGTATCTGACAAGATAGCTACTTCATCGGGAAACAAGAGTGGTTCACCACCAGTTATCATCACTTCTTTATAATTGAAATGTTCTACTACCGGAAGTTTCGTGAAGTCCCATGAGTTATTGCAACACATGGGACATTTATTGGGGCATTGGGTAGTTACCAACAAACGTAATTTATCTTTTCCCATTACAGAGTGATTTTTTGTGTATATTGTAGTTCTCCTGTATAACCACGCGCTTTCAGTTCATCCATTAGGTGCCGTGGGGTAAACTTTGCTAATTCAGGATTGGTAAAGACCTTCTTTAAATTGTTAGCTGAAGGTTTACTTCTTTTTTTGAAATACTCCTTACCGCAATCTTTGCAATAATCTTGCAATCCATCTTCTTTTGAAGCATTTTTCCAAAATTCACTTACTGGAAGTTCTCTTCCACATTTGGGACATTTTTTTGTTTCCATGATTTTTAGAATTATAGTTTTTCTTTGATTCTTGCATATTCGCAGATGAGAAGAGCATCGCTTGTAGCAAGAGTGATTTTTTTTATATATGGGAAAAGTTGTTGAGCTTTTGCCTTTAGTTTGTTTTTCCATTCTGTTTTGCTCATATCTTTTCCGCGAGTACCAAGTTGTAATGCTTTTTGCCATGACTGTGGAGTAATAGTAATAGTCGGTATTTTAAGAGCAAGTAAAGCCATCTCTAAATGCCCATAACCTTTTCCAAAGTTGAACATGGCAGAGCCTCCTTGTCCTGGCATACCACCTACCTTTTCAAGATAGCAAATAGTATTTTCCTTGTTTTCTGTGAGATACAGAAGAACATCTTGCGGCGTAGAAGGCATTTTTATAACATCTGTTACAGAAGATAATTCTGTTGAATAAATAGCAATACCTCCATTTTCTCCGGGGTCAATAGCTATGATTTTAGTTTTTTTCTCCATCTTTTATTTTATTGATTATTATTTGTGATAAACGGGCTCTATTGGCTTCTCGGAGTGATTTGCTTTTTCTGTAATTAGATAACCTTATTTGTTCGGCAAATTCTAATTCAGATTGTATATGTTGCAAATCAGCTTTAGTGAATAGTTTCTTTTTCATGGATCATAAAAAATAGGTAGCCTACTTTCACAAGCAAACTGCCCGAAGATTAAACAAATTAATTTTTAAGTGTATATTTATGGCAAATAGTCCAAACGAAAAGCCCCGAAGCGTTTCTCCGGGGCAAAACAACATACATTCCTAATCCCATCCAATTTCGTGTTACCTTTCAGATAGAGTCAGTGGCTAACCGAGTGCTGGAATATTTATTATTGGCTGTATTCGCCCTA
>OGEM01001340.1_pt1 | contig 10889 bp, 8 predicted proteins | sample 1570741 | NCBI WGS metagenome assembly OGEM01 (sample SAMEA2582141, study PRJEB24529) | metagenome | biome: Human gut stool | place: China | collected 2011
ACCAATAAGATCAGCGAGATTGAAGCCGATCTGGAAAAACTAACGCGTAAATAATGCCATTCTGTGGGCCGGGTAAAGTCTCACCCGGCTGTAATTTTGTAATCGACCTACCGCTCTTCATCCAGTTGCAACGCGACATACAGCAGCAACCTGTCATCAAAATTGCCCAAATCCAGCCCGGTCAGTTCCGATATACGATTAAGCCGATACTCCAGAGTATTACGATGAATAAACAGCGCCTTTGACGTAGCCAGCGGTTGCACATTGTGGCGAAACCACGCCGCCAGCGTTCGTCGCAGCAAGCCGTTATTGTCCATCGCTTTCAGCCGCGCCAGCGGTCGCGCCAGTTCGTTGGCCTGCCAGTCGCCACGCAAACTGTCGAGTAACACAGGTAACATCAGATCCTGATAAAAATAGCAGCGACTTTCTGGCATCCGCTGTTTACCCACCACCATCGTCGTTTTCGCCGTACGATAGGATCGGGCAATACTGCCAGGACCGGTAAAATAGTTGCCCAGTGAAACGCGAAAACGCAGCTGGCCGTACTCTTTCATGCGGGTAATCAGTTGTTCAACTCGCTTACGATGATCTTCTGCATCCCAGCGCCCAAAAGAGTTCAACGCCGGTTTCAACACCACCATTTCGGTCAGCGAGACAATTGCCACCAGATTATTACGCTCGGGCGTAGTCAGCGCGTTTTGCAGTTGTTGTAACTCCGCCATTGCGCTGTCCACACCAAGCTGACCGCTGTCGACCTCAACAATAGCCACCACTCGCGGTTGATTGAGATCGATCCCCAGCCGTTGCGCCCATTCAGTAAGTGCGGGAGTATTCTCCTCTGCCTGAATCAGGTTCATCACCAGTTCTTCCCGCAAACGGCTATCCTGCGCCAACAAGTGCATCAACCGCGACTGTTCCAGCATCATTTCAGCCGTCATGCAGACCAGTTCGCCATATTTACGCAGATTCTCTGGTTCACCTGTCAGGCCAATTACGCCGACAATTTCACCTTCCAGCCGTAACGGTAGATTAATCCCCTGCCGCACACCGTGCAGATGACGTGCTACCGCGTCATCGATATCGACGACTCGTCCCTGTGAAAGTACCAGCAATGCACCTTCGTGCAATTCACCAATACGCTCACGATCGCCGCTGCCGATAATTCGCCCACGGGCATCCATTACGTTGATATTGGTATCGATGATGCGCATGGTACGTGCCACGATATCCTGCGCCATTTTGGTATCAAGATGCCAGCCAGCCATAAGTCCTCCGTTATGCACGGCTTAGCATAAGGAAGTACGTAACGTACGGCATTGTGCAAATGCCTAAAGGATGATGAAGATGTATGGAGTTGTGGTGAAGTTCACAGATTGTAAGGAGAACCCCTTCCCGTTTTCAGGAAGGGGTTGAGGGAGATTACTGCATTAACAGGTAGATGGTGCTGTCGCCGCGCTGAATGTTCAGTGCCAGCACAGACGGTTTGCTGTCGAGAACTTTACGCAGTTCAGCGATGTTTTTCACTGCCTGCTGGTTCGCGCCAATAATCACATCACCTTTTTTCAGGCCGATCTGCGCAGCCGGAGTGCCCGTTTTCACGTTGTTCACTACCACGCCCTGATCTTTGCCTTTGTTGCTCATCTCAGCACCTTCAATGCCGTTGAAGATGGAGCTGGAATCAACCTGATTCTGGCTGCTCAGCTGCAGTTCCAGATTCACGTTGACCTGCTTACCGTCGCGCAGCAAGCCCAGGGTCAGTTTGCTGCCCACCGGCATAGTCCCCACCTGAGCACGCAGTGCGGCAAAGCTGCTGATTGGCTTACCGTTCAGTGAGGTGATCACATCACCCGCTTTAATGCCCGCTTTTGCAGCGGAGGAATTAGGCAGAACCTGGCTTACGAAAGCACCGCGCTGGGCGTCAACTTTCATCGCTTTCGCCAGTTCGGAATTCAGCTCAGTCCCCATAATACCCAGCTCACCGCGTTTCACCTGGCCGTATTCCACCATCTGCGAGGTCAGGTTTTTCACCATGTTACTCGGGATAGCAAAACCGATACCGATGTTGCCGCCGTCCGGTGCGAGGATCGCGGTGTTGATACCGATCAGTTCGCCGTTCAGGTTAACCAGCGCACCACCGGAGTTACCACGGTTGATCGCTGCATCGGTCTGGATGAAGTTTTCGTAGTTTTCAGCATTCAGGCCGCTACGCCCCAGCGCAGAGACAATCCCGGAAGTTACCGTCTCGCCCAGACCAAACGGGTTACCAATCGCTACGGTGTAATCACCCACGCGCAGTGCATCAGAATCCGCCATCTTAATTGCGGTCAGGTTTTTCGGATTCTGGATTTGGATCAGCGCGATATCAGAGCGCGGATCTTTGCCAACCATCTTCGCGTCGAACTTACGACCATCGCTCAGCTGGACTTTAATCACCGTCGCGTTATCAACAACGTGGTTGTTGGTGACGACATAGCCTTTATCGGCATCAATGATGACGCCGGAACCCAGCGCCATGAATTTTTGTTGCTGGCCGCCGCCATTACCGCCCTGGCCCCCCTGGCAGAACGGAGAGCTCTGGAACGGAGAACCTTCCTGGCAGAACGGAGAATCATCACCGAAGAACTGCTGGAAATTACGCGGCATACGCGGCGTATTAACGGTTGTGCTACCTTCTACGTTAATGCTGACCACTGAAGGCATCACCTTTTCGAGCATCGGTGCAAGGCTTGGCATCTGCTGGGCTGTCGTTGCTGAAGAAGTCTCAGCCGCCGTTGCAGAGAGCGGAGATAACGCCAAACCTAAACTCAGAGCCAGTGCACTCAGTGCTAATGTGGTTTTTTTCATGTATTTCAGTCTCGATTAACAGATAACGCAAAATTGCTGTGTTCTTCAGATTCGTTTTATAGCGCGAAGTTCCGAACTAAAGTTTCTGCAAAAGGTAAAAATTTATTGTTCGTCTTTACAAAAGCCTGGTTATTGTTCTACGGCCATCAGACGTCGGTATTCATCCCAGGCATAGAGGTCGGTCATACCGCTGATATAATCCTGCAGCAGGCGGCAACGGTAATAATATTCCCATAGCGGAAACTCAGGAGAATCTGACGGTAATTTACTGACAGCCTCAACATAGGCCAGCCGATGGCGCGTCGAGAGTTTGTTGAATAAGCGCGATTCAATAGGGAAACGTTTCACCCGTTCTTTTTCTACCAGTTCAGTAAAGTCGGATAACGACAGGCTTAATAAAGGACGATAAATCTCTAATAATCCGCTAATGACCCGATAGCCCTGCAATTCAAGCTGCTCGACATCTGGATGGATAAACACATGTTTTACAGCGACATTTTTATATAGTTTAAGAAGATCGCTGCATTCGCTGGCATCTTCCAATAATGCATGATTAAACGTTCCGGCGAAAATCGCAGGCAGATTATCAATAAATCGTTGTGCCGCGTAGGGTACCAGTTTATTTAGGGTGTTTACCCGTAAATACATAAAAAACTGATCTTCCGTACTGCGGCTTAAACTATTTGAGCGTGATTTTTCCCAGGCATTTTCAACCACCAGCGAAAAGAGCGAACCTTTCTCATGCTGGCCCCACGCTTCGTGCAAATGATGATAAAGCTGCTCAACGGTAAATATTCTTTTCTCTACCGCATCTTCAAGGTCTGCCACACAATAGGAGATGTCGTCGGCAGCTTCCATAATCCACGTTAATGGAAAACGACTGTAAAGCGCCAAATTAAGTTCTTTACGCAACCGGGCAATATAGGCTTCTTCAGAAAGATAATAACCCGGCTTTTTCATTAAATAGTGATGTGTCTCAGGCGTTTCGCCACGCCACCACGCCGGACGGGTATATTTTAAAATACCGCCAACCTGTGCCCAGGTGAGATTCATCCGCATCAATGTATGCACCAGGCGAATGCCTTGTGCATTCCCCTCAAAATGACATAAGTCCTGACGTATTTTGCGCCGCAGCTCGTTAAGCGGTTCTTCCCCGTCCCGTAAACGTAGTGCTGCCACGCTGCAGCGATCGTCAGTCAGAGGCTGGCTTTCGGCATCTTCCGGGTGCAAACGTTGGCGAAACCAGTCATTTATCGCCGCTTCGCCAAAATGACCAAACGGCGGATTGCCGATATCGTGCATCAGGCATGACATCTCAACAATGCTTTCAAAGGGGCCGGTCAGTTCATCCAGGCCGTATGCTTCCAGTAATTTAAGCTCTTTCAGACGGCTTAAAATTTCTTTGGCGATGTAGCGCCCCACCTGCTGGACTTCCATCGAGTGGGTAAGACGCGTGCGCACGGCGGCATTGCGCTCCAGTGGAAAAACCTGGGTCTTTTGTTGCAGACGACGAATTGCCGGAGAGTTGATGATACGCCCGCGATCGCTCTCGAAGATCCGCAGGATCTCATGTTCGGTTTTAACGCCCTGCGGTGAACGGTAACGACGATGCCAGTTTATTTTTTTTCGGAAATCAATCTGTGCCATGTCCTCTCCCGCGTGAGAAATACGCTTCCCCGTAAGCGCATGGTAAACTATGCCTTCAAATCGGGCTTATCGCGAGTAAATCTATGAAAATCGGCATCATTGGTGCAATGGAAGAAGAAGTTACGCTGCTGCGTGACAAAATCGAAAACCGTCAAACTATCAGTCTCGGCGGTTGCGAAATCTATACCGGCCAACTGAATGGAACCGAGGTTGCGCTTCTGAAATCGGGCATCGGTAAAGTCGCTGCGGCGCTGGGTGCCACTTTGCTGTTGGAACACTGCAAGCCAGATGTGATTATTAACACCGGTTCTGCCGGTGGCCTGGCACCAACGTTGAAAGTGGGCGATATCGTTGTCTCGGACGAAGCACGTTATCACGACGCGGATGTCACGGCATTTGGTTATGAATACGGTCAGTTACCAGGCTGTCCGGCAGGCTTTAAAGCTGACGATAAACTGATCGCTGCCGCTGAGGCCTGCATTGCCGAACTGAATCTTAACGCTGTACGTGGCCTGATTGTTAGCGGCGACGCTTTCATCAACGGTTCTGTTGGTCTGGCGAAAATCCGCCACAACTTCCCACAGGCCATTGCTGTAGAGATGGAAGCGACGGCAATCGCCCATGTCTGCCACAATTTCAACGTCCCGTTTGTTGTCGTACGCGCCATCTCCGACGTGGCCGATCAACAGTCTCATCTTAGCTTCGATGAGTTCCTGGCTGTTGCCGCTAAACAGTCCAGCCTGATGGTTGAGTCACTGGTGCAGAAACTGGCACATGGCTAAGTCACTGTTCAGGGCGCTGGTCGCCCTGTCTTTTCTTGCGCCACTGTGGCTCAACGCCGCGCCGCGCGCCAACACTGAACTTGCCTTTGCCGCCGGGATCACGCCGGTTGGGGTCAGCAGCTATTCCGACTATCCTCCACAAGCGCAAAAGATTGAGCAGGTTTCCACCTGGCAGGGGATGAATCTGGAACGCATTGTCGCGCTGAAACCCGATCTGGTGATTGCCTGGCGTGGAGGTAATGCCGAGCGGCAGGTTGACCAGCTGGCTTCGCTGGGAATAAAAGTGATGTGGGTCGATGCGACAAGCATTGAACAAATTGCCAATGCGTTACGTCAACTGGCCCCCTGGAGTCCGCAACCAGACAAGGCCGAACAAGCCGCGCAATCCCTGCTGGATCAGTACGCGCAATTGAAAGCGCAATATGCTGATAAACCTAAAAAACGTGTTTTTCTGCAATTCGGCATTAATCCGCCATTTACCAGTGGAAAAGAGTCGATTCAGAACCAGGTACTCGAAGTTTGTGGCGGAGAAAACATCTTTAAAGATAGCCGGGTTCCCTGGCCGCAAGTTAGCCGCGAACAGGTGTTAGCACGCGCGCCACAGGCGATAGTCATTACAGGCGGACCGGACCAAATTCCTAAAATCAAACAATACTGGGGTGAACAGCTCAAAATTCCCGTTATTCCTCTCACGAGTGACTGGTTTGAACGTGCAAGCCCACGTATTATCCTCGCTGCACAACAGCTCTGTAATGCGCTTTCACAGGTAGATTAGCGCCTGACCTTTTCAGGTGCTCAGTGGGGATTGAACAATGCTCGTCTATTGGCTGGATATAGTCGGCACAGCGGTATTTGCCATCTCCGGCGTTTTGTTAGCCGGAAAATTGCGTATGGACCCTTTTGGTGTTCTGGTACTGGGCGTGGTAACCGCAGTAGGCGGCGGGACAATTCGCGACATGGCGCTGGATCACGGCCCGGTATTTTGGGTGAAAGATCCCACCGATCTGGTCGTTGCAATGGTCACCAGCATGCTGACCATCGTGCTGGTGCGCCAGCCAAGACGCTTACCAAAATGGATGTTGCCGGTGCTGGACGCCGTTGGTCTGGCGGTGTTTGTCGGCATTGGCGTGAATAAAGCCTTTAATGCGGAAGCCGGTCCGTTAATCGCGGTTTGTATGGGCGTCATTACTGGCGTTGGCGGCGGGATCATTCGTGATGTTCTGGCCCGCGAAATCCCCATGATTTTACGTACAGAAATCTACGCAACTGCCTGTATTATCGGCGGTATTGTCCACGCTACGGCTTATTACACATTTTCCGTACCACTGGAAACAGCCAGTATGATGGGCATGGTCGTGACGCTATTGATTCGGCTGGCGGCTATTCGTTGGCATCTTAAGCTACCGACGTTTGCGCTGGATGAGAATGGGCGTTGAAGAGAGAAGATGTGCCGGATAGTTTATCCGGCACATGAACAACAGATTAGATACTAAAGGAAGAACCGCAACCGCAGGTGCTTTTCGCGTTCGGGTTGGTCACGATGAAACGAGAACCTTCCAGACCTTCGGTATAATCAACGGAACCGCCGACCAGATATTGCAGGCTCATCGGATCAACCACCAGGCCAACGCCCTGTTTTTCGATGGTCATATCGCCTTCGTTCACCTGATCATCAAAGGTGAAACCATACTGGAAGCCGCTGCAACCGCCACCGGTGATATACACGCGTAATTTCAGATTCGGGTTATCTTCGTCAGCGATCAGGCTTTTAACTTTGTTGGCTGCTGCGTCGGTAAACTCCAGCGGCAGTGCTACGTCATCACTCATATTTTGCTCCAAACGACATCGGCAATTGGGCAAATTCTAACCCAATAATAATCGCCATTATCTAATACCCTGGTATTTCGTTCAAGTATTCTCGCTGGCTGATGCGGCCTTGCTTCGCGCCAGTTGCTCAGCTTCCTGTTTTGCCAGCGTGCGCGCAAGAATCGCCGAGTATAGCGGTTTCCCGCCGGTAAATTGCGCTAATAGTGTTGCGCCAAGACCGGTAATAATCATTGGCAAAATGAGCTGGTAGTTATCGGTCATCTCCAGAACCAGAATGATCCCCGTTAACGGCGCGCGAATAGATGCCGCCAGTAATGCCCCCATTCCGGCAATAGCAAACGTCCCCGCCTCAAGGTGGTATTGCGGAAACAGCTCAACGGCAACCATTCCGAAAGCGGTTCCCAGCACAGTACCCAGCGCCAGCATCGGGGCAAAAATACCGCCCGGCGCGCCGGAAGAGAAGCAGAGTAAGGTGGTAATGACCCGCGCGACGAAGATAAACACCAGCATTCCCATGCTGAAATTCCCCGCGGTAGCGATAGGAATCAGGTTAAAACCGCCGCCCGACGTTGCTGGTGCCACAAACCCCAGCAATCCACACAGACCGCCAATCGCACCGCCCATTAGCACCCATTTGGTAATATTGCCGCCGTGCACACGGTGCAGCAAATCCTGCATCCCCAGCACCCATTTATTAAAAATAGGGCCGAAAATGCCAAAAATAATACCGAGGATCAGATAAAGCCACAGCGTATTAAGCGGCGCATCAGAAAGTTTACCGACGTCAATCAACGCAACTTCATGATTAAAAATCCGGTACATAATGGTCGACATAATGACACCAATAAATACCGCTTTAATCGAAATTAACGTATAGCGAAACTGCGGACGCATCTCTTCGATAATAAACAAAATACCCGCCAGCGGCGCGTTAAAGGCCGCAGCCAGCCCCGCAGCAGCACCGGTTGCCAGCAGCGTATGGCGCGCTTCATCACCTTTCAGGCGGAAAATATCAAGCACCATACGGCCAATGTTACCGCCGATCTGCACGGTTGGCCCTTCGCGCCCCAACACCATGCCTCCGCCGAGTGTTCCCAGCCCGCCAAAGAATTTCACCGGCAACACACGCCACCAGCGAACGGGACGTTGATCTTCCAGCGCCCCTTCAATTTCCGGGATCCCCGAACCACCTGCTTCCGGCGCGTATTTGCGCACCAAAAAGTAGCCGAACATCGCCAGCACCGCCGAACAGAGAAAAGCGACGGTTAACAGAAGCGGATAATTATCAGCAGTATGTACCAGCGCCCCCATACGCTGGTTCTGCAACCAGGCGACACCTTTGTCAAAAGCAACCGCAGCCAGCCCGACAAGCGTGCCGACGACTGCCGCCATAAACAAAATGGCTAACGGGGTTTTATCGCGCTCAAGAAGTTGGCGAATCAGTTGTCTGCGTCGCAGGCGCGCGGCCTGCGGTGTTTCTAAAGAGGGAGTATCAGTTTTCATCCAATGATCACTTATTGGTCATACAAATAAGATGACGGCATTTTACTCGCACGTTCCATGAAAATCCTTTGCAAAGCGTAATGTTTCAAATGCACAAAACTTTTATACTCTAAGAAATCAGGATTGCACCAGTACAAGCAGCCTGATGTTTGACGAGTATTTAACTTGTTATGAATAACATAGAATAGCAGCCATTCACTTTTTCTACGAATCAGGAACCCTCCATGAGTAAGTCTGAAAATCTTTACAGCGCAGCGCGCGAGCTGATCCCTGGCGGTGTGAACTCCCCTGTTCGCGCCTTTACTGGCGTGGGCGGCACTCCACTGTTTATCGAAAAAGCGGACGGCGCTTATCTGTACGATGTTGATGGCAAAGCCTATATCGATTATGTCGGTTCCTGGGGGCCGATGGTGCTGGGCCATAACCATCCGGCGATCCGCAATGCCGTGATTGAAGCCGCCGAGCGTGGTTTAAGCTTTGGTGCACCAACCGAAATGGAAGTGAAAATGGCGCAACTGGTGACCGAACTGGTCCCGACCATGGATATGGTGCGCATGGTGAACTCCGGCACTGAAGCGACCATGAGCGCCATCCGCCTGGCCCGTGGTTTTACCGGTCGCGACAAAATTATTAAATTTGAAGGGTGTTACCATGGTCACGCTGACTGCCTGCTGGTGAAAGCCGGTTCTGGCGCACTCACGTTAGGCCAGCCAAACTCGCCGGGCGTTCCGGCAGATTTCGCCAAACATACCTTAACCTGTACTTATAATGATCTGGCTTCTGTACGCGCCGCATTTGAGCAATACCCGCAAGAGATTGCCTGTATTATCGTCGAGCCGGTGGCAGGCAATATGAACTGCGTTCCACCGCTGCCAGAGTTCCTGCCAGGTCTGCGCGCGCTGTGCGACGAATTTGGCGCGTTGCTGATCATCGATGAAGTGATGACCGGTTTCCGCGTAGCGCTAGCTGGCGCACAGGATTATTACGGTGTGGAACCGGATCTCACCTGCCTCGGCAAAATCATCGGCGGTGGAATGCCGGTAGGCGCATTCGGTGGTCGTCGTGATGTAATGGATGCGCTGGCCCCGACCGGTCCGGTCTATCAGGCGGGTACGCTTTCCGGTAACCCGATTGCGATGGCAGCGGGTTTCGCCTGTCTGAATGAAGTCGCGCAGCCGGGCGTTCACGAAACGCTGGATGAGCTGACAACACGTCTGGCAGAAGGTCTGCTGGAAGCGGCAGAAGAAGCCGGAATTCCGCTGGTCGTTAACCACGTTGGCGGCATGTTCGGTATTTTCTTTACCGACGCCGAGTCCGTGACGTGCTATCAGGATGTGATGGCCTGTGACGTGGAACGCTTTAAGCGTTTCTTCCATATGATGCTGGACGAAGGTGTTTACCTGGCACCGTCAGCGTTTGAAGCGGGCTTTATGTCCGTGGCGCACAGCATGGAAGATATCAATAACACCATCGATGCTGCACGTCGGGTGTTTGCGAAGTTGTGATCCAGCATGGTTTGTCGGATGCGGCGTGAACGCCTTATCCGACCTACGATTCGGGGCCGTTTGTAGGCCCGATAAGACGCGCCAGCGTCGCATCGGGCATCCGTTGTCGCGTAAACGCTTTATCCGTCCAGGCGTACAGGGCCGTTATATGGAAAAATTAACGGCTCTGCTTTCTCAGCAAATAGATAAAATATGGCGCGCCGATAAAGGTCGACAGCAGCCCCGCCGGGATCTGGAACGGAAACAGCACCATCCGCCCACACCAGTCAGCGAACACCAGCAGTAAACCACCCACCAGCGCCGAAATTACGATGTGTGGCATCGTCCGTCGAAAACCCATCATCCGCGCAATATGCGGTGCCATTAAACCAACAAAACTCAACGGTCCAATGGTCATTGTCGCAGTCGCTGTCAGGCAAGCCGCTAACAGCAGCAGCGCAATTCGCGTCGGCGTCAGCGCCATTCCTACGGCTCGGGCGGTATCACCACCCAGCGGTAAAATGGTCAGCCAGCGGCGGCACAGCGGGGTAATCGCCAGCAAAATCACCATCACAATCCCGGTACGCCAGACCTGCGCATCGGTCGCGTTGTAGGTCGAACCGGAAATCCAGGTCAGCACTTGCGCCATTCGCGGGTCACCACTTGCCTGCAACATCATCAAAAGCATGGTGAACGCGGTGCTTAACGCCATCCCCGCCAGTAACATACGGTGTGGGGAAAATCCACCGCGGCCGGCGGCGATCATAATGATCAACAGCGTCACCGCCGCGCCGAGACTGCC
>OGEM01001344.1_pt1 | contig 10835 bp, 10 predicted proteins | sample 1570741 | NCBI WGS metagenome assembly OGEM01 (sample SAMEA2582141, study PRJEB24529) | metagenome | biome: Human gut stool | place: China | collected 2011
CAAAGAAAGCACTAACCTATCCCCTAAATATGCACGCATTTCTTCCATCAAGTCTAAAGCTAAAGAGGTACGCCCCGGACGCAATGAATGCAAAAAGCCAACATAAGGATCAAGCCCTACTGTTTCTAACGCTGCCGCAACATCGTTTGCTATTAATGTGTACGCAAAAGAAAGCATAGCATTAACCGCATCTTTCGGAGGCCTACGATTCCGTCCCTTAAAAATAAAATCGACTTTCTGATTAAGAATTAAATGTGGTAATACTCCAAAATACACATAAGCAGCGTCCCCTTCTATCCCACGCAATTGATCTAAATCTTTTGCTCTTAACAACTCATTTTTTCTAATAAGCAATAAAGATGCGGCATCTTCTACTTCAGTATTCACACCATTATCACGTATAAAACGCCTCAGAATATTTCTATAATTTTGAATTTTACCACCAATAAACAATCGGCTAAGATGCATCGTATATACCTGATCATCTGACAAAATGTATTGCTTTTTTCGGAGCAATACATTTCCTTTTATCGGTCCTTGCACTCTACTGATAAATCTTCCGGAAGGAGACAGAAATGTCAATGATACACCATTATCTGCACAAAGCTTCATCAATCCAGGGCTTGCACCCATATATCCAAACGTCACGATACCCTCTATATTCAAAATAGGAATACGAAAAATTTCCTCTTGCTTCACAGATACAACAACATTCAATCCATCCTTGCTTAAATAAGACTCAGGAGTAGTAATATATAGAGTATTAAGTAATTTCCTCATAAAGATTTTGCTTTAAATAATCAGATACCGATAATCTCTTATTAAGTTGAGGTAAACAAATATCAAAGAGTGAACAACTTCTACAATGAGGTTTCATTACAGCTTTAGGGACATCGCCCTTTAAATAAATACAATGCATTTCGTCCGCTAATCTGCATGTCAATTCTCGCAATTTATCGCTTATCACAATCACTTCTCGATGTCGGGTTTCACCATAATAAAGAGCTGCTGTAAAAATATGAATACCATACATTTCCTCCAGGCAGATGACTTGAGCCGCTAATTGCACTTCATCTCTTTCATCCGGCTTACTATGACCACGCTTATACTCAACAGGATAAGGAACCCAATATCCAGGATAAGAAGGATGTGAAATGGCATTAGACATATCCTTTGTCGCTTTAAGTTCTACAGCATCAGTTATGCCATACAAACCTAATTTCTTGGAAGCAACAGAGACTGAGCGCAAAGTAATTGTTTCACCATTTTTTTGCCGATAGAATGGATTATCAACATTATTATGCAGAAGATTTCCTTCGACTGTCAACCTATTCTCCTGCCACTGTTGTTCTATATGTATTAATGCCCATTGTCGAGGACAAAACATATAATGTTGTATCCCCGACAACATGAGCATATCATCTTCTGAATAATCCATTTTAAAGGATTTCTTCGATTGTAATACCTGTAGGAAGACTATTCCTGTCAATGGTTATTTTGTAATCAGCAAATGAGCGGGCTACTGTTTCCGGATTCTTTTCCACTTTGACAAGATCAAACAATTTATTTGCCGGGGCATTACCCAATTCAGAATCATGTCGGAAAACAATCAGTTTCTGTGCACTCATTAGTCCACGAGCAGCAGAACGATCATTATCGAACATATTTTTCAAGGCTTCCCAAAAGATTGATAAATCATCCGCATTAAAACCTGTTTGTTTAGCAAGATTAGCAGAAATAAAGCCATGACAAACATACAAACCATAGGGAACAGTAGATTTACGCCCCATTGTACGATTGTCACCACTTTGTTTTTTAGATTCAGCATCCGTAGCCACTGCCATACGAGTAATAGAGTGCTCCATACTTGTTATAGGGTCAATGGAACGGGCAAATGTCAACTGAATAGGTCCACGAACCTGCCCAGCATTTTTACCTGTCGACATCACTGCACCAAATGTACGTACATCATAGTATTTTTGGCACATCACGCTACGCGCAGCTTCTCTTTTATCCCCTTCATCCTTCTTTTCTTTAACAGTTGGGATGTCATAGGAAGCATCAATAAGGTTATTCAAAACAGCCTTTTCTTTCACAAAAATATCAAAGCCCTCAGCACATCCTTTTGCCACCTGCACGTAATTACGTACTTTACGCTTCAGACAAACATCCGTCACCAAACCCATGCCTGTTTCTGCATCAACACGTGGCAAATTACCAGCATCGGGATCTCCATTAGGGTTACCGTCTCTCACATCAAAAAAATACATAAAATCAATACGATTTTTCAATAATAATTCTTCCATGATTCTATTTTTTATTATTCAACATTATTTTCTAATTCATTTATCGCATCATCTTTCTTCGTAAAAAAACATTGCCGCTGATGATAATAGCCTACAAAAAAACGACCTTGATCCGGCAATGAAAGATGACATGGAAAGCCTTCAGCCATAATCTTATCTACGATTTCGGATTTGATTTTCTCAAACTAAATCTGTACTCCCTTGTCCAATTTTTCCGCATGATGTACAGAAAGATTCAGAATTGTAGGAAATACAGCTATAGGAGTGGCAGATGCCGCATTCATGTAACGAGAGCGAATAGTACTAGCACCGTTAGCCCGTTCTTGAATTCGCTCAAGAACAGCAAACAATCGGCCACAAAGGTAGCCCTGGTTGGAATTTTCTTTATCAATCATAACTTCTATTTTTTTATTAATATCATTGGATAATCTATTCAAATAAGCCTTAAGGATTGCCGCACGCCCGATGGTTACACTTTGATTTTCATCTTGTTCCGCACGAATGCGATTAATGCAAGCATTAAACAACGTATATGGATAGGGAATTCCCTGCAACATACTTTTCATTACAGTTTCAGGGAGATTAGGCTGAACATCAGCAACTTTTCCACGAAGAGTTACAGCGCTCATCATAGCTCGCAAGCCCAAGAAAGGTTTTCCATCTTTACGTGTATCCACAATATCCATATCCTCAAAATGTTTCAAGATACTTCCCGCAAAGCTTTTCAGTGTACATTCACTCCAATATACTACAGCAATACGGGCAGCATTCGGAGCTAATCCTAAGATATAAAATCTATAATCAAGATTAGTGTTCAAACTCCCCGAATAAATAGCATGAAAAACCTTACGCGCTTGCTCTATTCTTGCATTCGGATCATCTTTTGTTTCTTCAACAAAGCCAAACAGGCTGAATACGCTCTCTTCTACTTCTTTAGTCACTTCATTATCAGATGAAGCCCAAAAAGCAAATGTACGTGATCCTATGTTAAACTTATTCCGGGAGTCTTTATCCAAAAGATTCTTCAAGGCTGTTGTATAGCAGAACTCTGCGTCAGCGGAAATAGGGGCATTTCCGCCTTTACTTCTTCCATAAGAGTCATAACCGGAATTTACCTGAAAAGCAACCAATTTCCCTGTTGCTTGTCCTCCAAGAATAGGAGTAGCACTGGTTATCTCAACAATTTCCCCAAAGTCACCTGTTATCAGGCAAAGTCCTTTGTTGCTATACTTTTCTTTTTCCTTAGGGAATAAATGCCTTTTTTCTGCAATAATCTCAGTATCTCCCTCCATCATAAAAGATATATTTCGTGTCAGATTCTTGCTAAAATCTTGCCACTTAATATCCTGTTGCAATACTTCCAATATCTGATCCTTGTTGTATCTTTCATAAAAGAGATGTAAAGCGCGGAGTTCTACACTTTCAGAATGTTCTTCATATAGTTTCTCTATCTGTGCAACAAAAACTGAATTACATTTCAAATTTTTGCTTTGCACTTTTTTCACCTCTTTTTCCCACTTGTTCCTTTTCTCTTCATCCAATGCCGCATCAGCATCAGAAAAATCCGCATCAGACAGCCCAAGTACATACGCACAATTATCCCACAGAATATTTGCAACAGGAGCACTTGAACGGATAACTCCCTTAGCCACAGCAAATTTACTGCAATTCTTTTTGTCTATTCTTCGATCTTCCAGACGAATAAAATTCCCATCTTTATCTATAACAATAAGAAAAGCGATTTCTTTAATCTCAATGCCTGCGGGAGCTAAATCACCACTGCGGTAATAATAATCATATAGTGCTTTCAGTATCATCTTAATATCTCCTCACTATTATAAGCTGGTACCATAATTACGCCTTGCACCATTTTTGCCCGGTAAAACATCGGCTGTACATTCTTTATATCTGAAAAGTCCATATCATACAGCATTATGCCGAAATCTCTGTTCTCATCTATCGCAGGTCGCAAGTCTTCGGCATTCTTATCTATAAGACGGAAAGATGCAGCAAATTCTCGCGTACCCAAATAGGGTTGATTAAAACACTGTCCTTTTGCAGCCCGACGCTCAAACATTGCATTATATTTCCCGGGATTTTCATCAAGACCAGGTTCATGTTTCATTTTCTTTCTGTCACACACAGGAATAAAGATTAATTTGGCATAAATGCGATAGCGAACATCTTTGAGCAATAAAGTATTTCTCTGCTGGCGATTTTTTAATTTGCCTTTACTATCTATTTCATCAATATAAATGCATGATCCACCTAAACGACCTACCGCCCCCACTTCATTCCTCCGGATAGCAATCCATTTTATTGGGTTGAGAACCTCTATTTTGGTCACCTCCCAACGAATCGCATCTTTCCAAAAAATGGATTCAAAAACAGCACGAGCCGCCGACGGAGTAATCACATCATAGCTGACACGCTCTACTTTCAGTTCCGGGCGAGTGAAGCAAGCCATGTCCCCCCACACTTCCAAGCAATACTCTTTATCAAAATATTCCATATATCTTTATTTGATTAATATTTCATCTAACCAATGATTTTCTACTATAAGCCCCAGTTTTTCACTATATTGATCTCGATCTGACATTACATAAACTCCTTTAATAATTTCTTCTGCAAATCCTCCATGCAATAACATGTTGAAGTCTCTATCATGTACGTGAACCATATATTGTCCTAACCGTTTCATAAGCAAGTAATTCGGACCTTTTTGTTTCAACTCTTCCACAAGCGACAAACTATCATCATAATTGACTATAATGCCTTTTCCTTCATTCTCTATTAAATGAAAATTCAATGCAGCTGTTTTAAAGCAAAACTCACGAGGTTTATATAACAGAGTTCTAATATCAGCCTTGTCAAAATTCTGCGTCCTGCTATACAACTGTACAAAAAAGCTCCGCATCGTTTCCGGAGCAAACCAATCTGCATCGGGTTGTGTCTGTAGCAATGTAGTCTGCGCATCTACAGAATTGCTGATATAGCCCAATGGTAATGGCCTATGTAGCTTAAATACATAAGTAGTCCCCATCGCCAACTTTCTTTCACTGTTACATCGACATGCAGCTTGCAAAATTGAATCAAGTCCGGCCTCTTGTCGGAAAACCACCGGAAAATCAATATCGACTCCAGCTTCAATTAATTGAGTAGCAATAACCCGTATAATTTTACAATTTTCATCCTTGAGAAGTTTTTTTACCAATGCTATCGTTTCAGACAAGTGTTTAGGGCACATCATGCGGGACAAATGCAACGTTATCCCTTCATCGGGCAAGCGGCTATATATCTCCTGTGCATCCTTGCGAGTATTTACAATGCATAAAACTCTGTCATACTGAGACAAGCGCCGAGCAATAGTGTCATAATCACTTCTTTCTTTATCAAAGTATAAGTTCGTACGACGAAGTTTATCATGCAAACAAAGCGATCCGGGTATAATCTCATATATATCTTTTATACCATTAAGCATAGCAAGTCCACTCCCCTTACAATCCCCTTTCAAAGCCGGAAGACTGGCTGTTGTAAACAATACAGTTGTACCAAAGCATCTCTGAAATGTCTTCAATCCATCTACGATAGGTTGCAAATATTCTAAAGGTAACGTCTGCACCTCATCTAATATCAACACACTGTTGCAAAGATTATGCAATTTACGACAGGCCGACGGTTTATTTGAAAACATCGACTCAAATAATTGCACATTCGTAGTAACAATAATAGGATAATCCCAATTTTCAGTTGCGAGCTTCATTTTCAATTTTAGTTCAGCATCTGCAATGTCATCAAAGTCAGTATTTGAATGATGTTCCAGAACATTCTCTTCTCCAAAGATATTTCGTAGCACCTCGGCTGTCTGAACAATAATACTGGTATAGGGTATCGCAATAATTATTCGTTTCTTATGAAACTCTTTAGCATGATTTATCGCCCAAACCAATGAAGAAATTGTTTTTCCACCACCTGTTGGCACTGTTAAGCTATAGAAACCGGGAGTTTCTTTGGATTTCTCCAGACATTTCTTCTGAATGATATTGCGAATACGATTAACCGGGGAGTCGATCGATTTTATAGCCAATGCGGTCAAGTATGATTCCAGTTTAACGGATAATTGCTGTAAATCATCTTTTTGTCCACGCAATGCAGCATTGCCTTCATTCATAAATCTCTCCGTATCAAGAAAGTCGGCGTCCACCAAACATGAATAAAGTAATCGTACAAAATGATGAAAATCAAATGCGTTCAGTGAACTCAAACGCGAAGGAACTGTCAAGTTTATGTTTTGCCATTCACTATTTATTTCCAAAGGAAGAGGAAGTTTCATTTGTGTTTCAAAGTCACCATAATCATATAGTCCGGCATGATGTCCCATGATAGGGTTACTTAAAAAAACAGATAAACAGCCATAGTACCTTTGGGCTAACAAAGCACCAACATAGGCATGCGTTTTATCCTTCCAGCTTGGCGCATTTGGCTCATATCCAGATGTTTTCCTAATATAGTTTTGGAAGTCTTTCTTTTCTTTACCCTTATCATGAAGTAGTCCTATGACCTTTCCCCAATCAGCACAATCAAATTCTCCAGCAAACAGTTCCGCCCAATTAGCAACACCCTGATTGTGTTCTTCATTACTCTGAACAGCCCATTCATCAGTTGACGTAAATTCATTTTTCTTGACATGGGAAATAATAGTGAAATCCATAGTTCTTAGATTATTTATGCCACCTCCGAAAGCTTATTTATGAGTAAGACATACTCCAAAGGAAGCATCTGAAGATGTGTGTGTATACTATTTCGATGTTTTCGATTAACAAATATACAAATTAGCAAGTAGAGAGATCAATTCACATTGATTAATTAACAACATTTACACGTAAAAACATTTCAGGTATAAATCCAAAAGTTCCTATTTTAATTCTACATTGTGTTTGATTCGCTTTTTTACTACTTATTTCTCATATACACCACATTCCTCCCCGCTCCGCACCTCTTCAGCAACCCGTCCTCAATAAACAAGTTCAAGTCCGTAACCGCCTGTTTCACGCTGCGTCCTGTCAGACGGGCATACTGTGCACGGTTGATGCAAGGCTGTTCCTGCCGCAAGTATTCGTCGAGCAACCGGAAACGCTGCTCTACGGACAGAAGCGGAGTAGAAGATTCGGGCTTGGATGACGACTGCGGATGGCGTTCCAATCGCATCTTTTTATCCAATTCTTTATAGAATTCCTTCCCCAAACGGAAGTTCAAACCGCGAAGCGTCACCGAAGCGGCACGCAGTTCTTTCTTTTCCATTGCTTCGCGACGGCAATTCAGTGAAGGGGTGAAATAGCCAAGTTCGCCCAGTTCCACCGTCCAACCATCGGCAAGGCAGTCGCGCAGCTCGTCCATAAAGGCGGCCATCGCACCCTCCAATAGGCTGCGGCTGATGCCGGTGAAAAGATGGACACGGTTTATAAATTCTTTCCGTTCAATGGTTCCTTTAGGTATGAAACGGGCATAAAGGGGTTGCTGTTCACCGGTTTGGCGAATGTCAGGCTTCTCAAAAAGATCATAATATGCACTCATCTATATGTTTTTTACGGGGTACTCCACGTCAGAAAACATGAAGTGCCGGGGTTAAGTGGTCGCGCCGCCATTTCTATCTCTTTTTCCTACGACGGCTAAGGGAAATCGCAGTAAACGCTTATTCTTTCCATCATGGAGAAAGTTTCTTTCCACCACTGAGTTTTTTTCTTTCCACCATGGAGGAAAGAAACTTTCTCCATGATGGAAAGAATAAGCATTCGTATGCAAATGTACTAAGCTTCCGCAACAAAAGCAATAGAAATGCCTAAGAAAAAGATTAATCGACCGCAAAGAGTTTTCTCATACCAGAAACATCCAAACAAACTACCCGTCAAGCTTGTTGATGTCGCAGGAACTGAGTATCTTTGTCCTGCAAGTAACGTCAGAAAAAAGAAGAAGGAATCATGATGAAATACCCCATTGGAATACAGAGTTTCGAGAAGATCCGCATCAACGACTTCGTTTATGTGGATAAAACGGCCTTGGTATATGACCTGGTAAGCACAAGCGCGGTATGTTTCCTCAGCCGCCCCGCCGTTTCGGGAAAAGCCTTCTGATCAGCACGTTGGAAAACTATTTTCTAGGGAAGAAAGAGCTTTTCCGAGGACTTGCCATAGAGAAATTGGAGAAGAACTGGTATGTACACCCGGTGTTCAAGATGGATTTCAACGGAGTAGTTTATAAAGAGAAAGGACAACTCACAGAAACAATTCTGTTCTATATAGGTGAATGGGAAAAAATCTACGGTAACGAAGTTTTCGCAAGTCAGTGTGTTCAGTGGATTCAATCAACCCGACGACATCAGCATGAATCCCAGATTTGACACCCTGTGCGGCATTACACAAGAAGAGTTAGAGTTTAATTTTCCTAAGGCCATAACTGAAGTAGCGAGGAAATACAAATGTACGACAGAAGAGATGAAAGACCGCTTCAAACAGCAATACGACGGTTATCATTTCAGCGACGAATTGATAGGAATCTATAATCCCTTCAGTTTGATTAATGCTTTCCGAAACAATCGGATTGATGATTATTGGTATAAAACCGGCACCCCCACCTACCTCCAGGTGTTGTTACAGCACAACCATGAACAGCTCAACGAACTGACCGGAAAGTATTATGCTCCCGAAATGTTTGTGGATTATAAAGCGGATGTGGAGAACCCCCTGCCGATGATTTACCAGAGCGGATACCTCACCATCAAGGATTATGACCCGGAAAACGGCGAATTCCTGCTGGACTTCCCCAACAACGAAGTACGTAAAGGTTTCCTCACGATGATTGCTTCCGGCTACCTGAAAACTAAAGAAATGGAGGTTTACAACGCATTTCCTATGACTCCCACGGGTCTGTGAAATCCGAAGAAGCTGCCGAAAAGCATTTCCAATATACTTTCTATCTCATCCTGCGCTTGCTGGGCGAGAACAATTGTCGCCTGCTGAACGAGCAGACACAGGCCAAAGGCCGTGTGGACTGCATTCTCGAATTCAAGAACCACGTTTATATCTTCGAGTTTAAGCTGGACGGTTCCGCATCCGAGGCACTGAAGCAAATTGAAGAGCGGCAGTATGCCCGGCCGTATCTCACGGACAGCCGGACAATCATCCGCATCGGCGTAAACTTCTCATCAGAAACAATGACTGTGGAAGGATGGGAAGAAGCAATTTGATATAGACAATGAAGGCATAAACTTCTATAGGCAAAACTTATTCCCAGGGAGTTTTAGAAAAGATACGGGAAACCAATTTCAAATCAAACTTGGGCCTGCGATCATAAAAGAATATGCCATTCTGCTCCTGCTCCACATCAGTCAATTGTGTATAGCAATATCCCCAAACGTATTCCTTCAGACTTAATATAGCATCGATTTGCCCCTCAAGGCGTTGCAGGAATTCCTCCTGAGTCGCCGGTGGTGTACTGTAACCCCAGGAAGTATCCGTATTACTTTTATCCTTTGCCTCTACCCACTTAATGCCTCCCACTTCATCAATCAAATAAGGCATTTCACCCTCATATTTCGGAAAAGGATAGGGACTATCTACAGCAAGTCCGTTAAATCCCACATTGGCGGACGGCACTCCTTGCGGATTATTAGGTGTCTGAAAGAAACCTCCATCTTTATATAATGCATTTTTCAGAGCCTCCGGATCTTGTTCATAGCTATGTACCGTCCATATATCTGTCTTTATATGACATCCCCCACTGGCATCATTCACCGGACGGGTAGGATCCAAGGCTTTAGTCAAATCATACAAATCCGCCGTGAAGCGTGGATATTGTACATGATCGGGCCACCACTCTTCATTCATCGGTGTCCAAATCAATAAAGACGGGTGATTCCGGTCGCGCAAAACAAGTTCCGACCATTCTTGCAGGAAGTTGCGTGCAACCTCAACGCTGTTAGCATCCATCCCCCAGCTTGGCGCTTCTCCCCAAGTGATATATCCCAGTTTATCGGCCCAATAATAGAAACGTTCTTCAAAAGCTTTCTGGTGTAGACGGGCACCGTTAAAACCGGCAGCCATCGACATTTCTATATCTCTTTTCAGAGCCTCATCCGAAGGGGCCGTCCAAATGCCATCCGGGTAAAATCCCTGGTCAAGCACCAAACGCTGGTAATAAGGCTTATTATTAAGATAAATCTTATTCCGCTCAATATGCACCTTCCGCATCCCCACATAAGAAGCCACCTCATCTACTACCTTTCCATTCTCATCCAACACCTGATACAGGACATCATACAGAAAAGGCGATTCCGGTGACCACAACCTGACATTCTTCAATGAAAACACGGCCACAGAACTATTTGTCGCCCTGACACATACTGTTCCGATTTTCTTTTTATTCTCTTGCAGAACAATCCGCAATGTATGCCCGTGGACGTCACGATAAAAACGGGGATGAATAACCAACTGCTTTTGGTCAATATCCGTTAGCACATGAACGGACTGTAGC
>OGEM01001346.1_pt1 | contig 10814 bp, 10 predicted proteins | sample 1570741 | NCBI WGS metagenome assembly OGEM01 (sample SAMEA2582141, study PRJEB24529) | metagenome | biome: Human gut stool | place: China | collected 2011
GAGGAGCTGGTTCGTCTGGGAGAGTTGACGAAACGTGCGTGGGAAAAAGACGTTCAGGTGATGGTAGAAGGACCGGGACATATGCCGCTTGATCAGATTGAGGCGAACATGAAGCTGCAGCAGACAATCTGTATGGGGGCGCCGTTTTATGTACTGGGACCGCTTGTGACGGATATCGCGCCTGGATATGATCATATCACTTCAGCGATCGGTGGCGCGATTGCTGCATCAGCGGGGGCGGCGTTCCTTTGTTATGTCACGCCGGCTGAACATTTGGCTCTTCCTAATGTGGAAGATGTCAAACAGGGGATCATAGCCTCCAAGATCGCAGCTCATGCGGCGGACATTGCAAAGCATATCCCGCATGCAAGAGATCTGGACGATCAGATGGCAGATGCAAGAAGAACATTTGACTGGGAGAAACAGTGGGAGTGTGCAATTGATCCCGAGACAGCAAAACGCATTCGTGATGAGAGAAAGCCGGAAATCGAGGAGAGCTGTTCGATGTGCGGGAAATTCTGTGCGGTCAGAAGTATGAACAAGGCGCTGAATGGAGAGCATATTGACATTTTGTAGTTCGGTATTGATTTGGAAAATGAACATCTTTAAACTTCATTTAAGGTTGACATATTATATTCTTGCTATCATGAAACAAAAGAGGAGGAATGAGTGATGCGTTTATTGCTTGCAGAGGATGAAAAACCATTATCAAAGGCACTTACAGCAATTTTAGAAAGAAATAATTATTCCGTAGATGCGGTCTATGACGGTGAGGAGGCTTTGGAATATCTGGATGCAGACAATTACGATGGTGTGATTTTGGATATTATGATGCCGAAAGTAGATGGCATTACGGTATTAAAGACGATTCGAAATCGTGGAAATCTGATTCCTGTCTTACTGTTGACGGCAAAGTCAGAGGTTGATGATAAGGTGGCGGGGCTGGATGCCGGAGCAAATGATTACCTGGCGAAACCTTTTCATTCAAAAGAATTGCTTGCGCGGATACGGGCGATGACAAGAACCCAGACAGCACAGGCAGATTCCAAGCTTCAGATTGGAAATGTCACGTTAGACCGAGCGACTTTTGAGCTTTCCACACCGGCGGGAAGCTTTCGGCTGGCAAATAAAGAGTTTCAAATGCTGGAATTGATGATGAGCAATCCGAGTCACTTGATTTCCGCAGAACGGTTTATGGAGAAAATCTGGGGATATGACAGTGAAGCGGAGGTGAATGTAGTATGGGTCTATATTTCTTATCTAAGAAAGAAACTGACTGCGCTGCATGCCAATATTCAGATTAAGGCAACAAGAAATGTGGGGTATTCTTTGGAGGAAGTCAAATGATAAAGAAACTGCGTATGAAATTGATCATTGCATCTATGATCTCATTGTTGGCAGTATTGCTGATTATAGAAGGAATTGCGGGAGCGTTGAACTACAATAGAATTGTTGCGGAGGCAGATCAGACGTTGGAGATTTTAGAAGAAAATAACGGGAAATTTCCGGATGTTCCACCGCCTGAGAAGCCGAGTGAAAAAAAGAAAGAGGGCAGAATGTCATCTGAGCTTCCATATGAATCCAGATATTTTTCGGTACTGCTTGACAGTGAAGGGGAAGTGCTCACAACAGATACAGGAAAGATTGCCAGAATTGATACTTCTGATGCGGTAGAGTATGCGAAACAAGTCTTAAAGAGTGGAAAAGAACGAGGATTTTTGGAGGGGTATCGATATGTTGTAGTGAATTCCGATTCCGAAGTGAGAGTGATTTTTCTGGATTGCAGCAGAAATCTTTCTACGTTTCAGAATTTTATTGTCACAGCAGTCGTGGTCTCCACCGCCGGTCTTTTGGCAGTACTTATCCTGATGATATTTCTGTCGGCACGGATTGTAAAGCCGTTTTCGGAAAACTATGAAAAGCAGAAACGTTTTATCACAGATGCCGGACACGAGTTGAAGACACCGCTCACGATCATAGATGCGGATGCGGAAGTATTGGAGATGGATTTTGGAGAAAATGAGTGGTTGAGTGATATCCAAAGCCAGACAAGGCGCCTTGCAGACCTTACAAATAACCTGATTTTGTTATCTAGAATGGAAGAGGAGCGGACGAAAGAATTGATGGTGGATTTTCCGTTGTCGGATGTAGCGGAAGAGACTGTCGGGACATTTCAGGCGCTGGCAAAGACACAAAATAAGGTATTGGAGAGTAATATCACACCAATGATTGCAATGAAAGGAGATGAGAAGGCTATCCGACGCCTGATCACCATTCTTTTGGACAATGCAGTGAAATACGCAAAGGAGAATGGACGTATATCGGTGACATTGGAAAAGCAGAAAAAACGGATTCGTTTGTCCGTATTTAACACGACAGAACAGATTTCCAAAGAGCATATGGAGCATTTGTTTGATCGATTCTATCGAACAGACAGGTCAAGAAATTCTGAGACAGGAGGATATGGACTGGGACTTTCCATTGCAGCCGCTACAGTGGAAGCACATAGAGGGAAGATTACAGCGACAACGGAAGATGAAAAATCCTTGTTGATCACAGTTATATTTCCGATTTCATAAAACGAGAGTTTGTTTGCAAAAATGCAGACAGGCTCTTTTTTTGTCTGTAAAAGTATTTAAAAAAAGAAGTTAAATATTTTTAAGTTTGTTTAAGGTTCGTTGCGTATAGTATGTTTAACGAAATGAGAGAGGAGTAATGATTATGGCTTATCAAGCGACTTTTAAACGTTATGAATTAAAATATCTGCTGACACGGCAGGAAAAGCAAAATGTACTGAAAAGTATGGCAGAGCATATGAAGCTGGATGATTATGGGCGAACAACCATACGAAATATTTATTTCGATACAGACACATACCGGCTGATTCGTCATTCTTTGGAAAAACCGGTTTATAAAGAAAAATTACGTGTCCGCAGCTATCAGCCGGCAGGACCGGACGATCCGGTGTTTGTAGAATTAAAGAAGAAATACAAATCGGTTGTCTACAAACGAAGATTGGTATTGCCGGAGGCGCAGGTGATGAGGTGCTTTGAACACGGAAAACCACTTCCGATTCATTCACAGATCGGGGAGGAGATTGCATATTTTTGGGATTATTATGAAACGCTTCATCCGACTGTATTTCTTACCTATGAAAGAGAAGCGTACTATGCGCTGGATGGAAGCGATTTTCGAGTGACATTTGATGAAAATATCCTTTATCGGGAGGAAGATATTTCACTTGGAAGTAAGATATATGGCACACCGATATTAGGAGAGAATCAGACACTGATGGAGATCAAGACATCGGGTGGGATACCACTTTGGATGAGCGAGACACTTACAAAAAATACATTATTTAAAACATCTTTTTCGAAATACGGAACTGCATATCAGCAGATGATGGATGAAAAAGTGCAGAGAGGAGTTCAATATGCTTAATAATATGTTTCAGGGGATTTTTGATACGGAGATGACAACGGTGATTGCGGTGCCGGATTTTCTGCTTTGTGTAGGATGTGCGCTGGTGATTGGATTAATTTTGGCAGGAGCCTATATGTATGGGACACGATATACAAAGAGTTTTGTTGCAACACTTGCGGTACTGCCGGCGATTGTCTGTGTTGTCATCATGATGGTAAATGGAAATGTAGGAGCAGGAGTTGCGGTAGCAGGGGCATTCAGTCTGGTTCGTTTCCGGTCGGTACCGGGATCCGCAAAAGAGATCGGAGCTATTTTCCTTGCAATGGGAACCGGTCTGGTAGCAGGGATGGGATATCTTGGATATGCATTTCTCGTTGCAGTAATTTTAGGAGGAGTGACCTTACTATATAATAAGGTGGATTTTGGAGCAGGGAAAAAAGCTGCATTATATAAGACATTACATATTACGATTCCGGAAAATTTGGACTACACAGGTGTATTTGACAAAATCTTAAAACAATATACAAAAACGTATGAGGTGGTGCAGGTAAAGACAACCAACATGGGAAGTTTGTTTAAGCTTACCTATAATATTACATTAAAAAATGCGGAGGAAGAAAAGGCATTGATTGACGCACTTCGGTGCAGAAATGGAAACCTTGAGATTTCCGTATCGAAACAGGAGACAATTATTGGTGAACTATAGGAGGGATGCATATGAAAAGAAAGGTAGTATTGGCATTTTTACTGACTGGAGCACTGGTTCTTTCCGGATGCAGCAAGACAAATAGCAGCAACGAAACATCATCTGGCAGTACGAGCACGGATTCATCAGCACAAGGCATCGATGTCTCAAATATGTTCTCAGACCGAGATAAAGAGATTGGATATGATGAGGAAAACAGTACAGTGATCAAACTTTCCGATGATAGTACGACATGTGATTCCGATGCGGTCCAGATATCCGGAAACACAGTGACGATCATCGACGAGGGTACTTATATTCTTTCAGGAACGCTGACCGATGGTATGGTGATCGTAGATGCGGAAGATACCGATAAAGTCCAGCTTGTGTTAAATGGAGTGGATATTACAAGTGCAGAATCTGCAGCTATTTATGTACGTGAGGCAGATAAGGTGTTTATCACGACGGCGAGTGATTCCCAAAATACACTCACGAATGGAGGTACCTACACTGCAATTGACGACAACAATATCGACGCTGCGATTTTTTCAAAATCAGATCTGACGTTAAACGGCGCCGGTTCTCTGACAATTACAGCAAAGGCGGGACACGGTGTCGTGTCAAAGGATGATCTTGTACTTACCAGCGGAACATATCAGATTGACGCGGCATCACATGGACTATCCGGAAAAGACAGTGTCCGCATCGCCAGCGGAAGTTATACAATTGTATCCGGAAAAGATGGAATTCATGCGGAAAATGCAGATGACACCAGCCTTGGATTTGTCTATCTGGCAGACGGAACGTTTGATATCACATCTGACGGGGATGGAATCAGCGCAGGAAACTGGCTTCAGGCAGATGGTGGTGTCTACACGGTCAAAGCAGGAGGCGGCAGTGAAAATGTCCAGAAAAGTGACGGAGAATGGCAGTTTGGACCTGGACAGCAGACAGAGAGTACCGATACGACAGAGGAAGACACTGTCAGCATGAAAGCGATCAAGGCGGCAGGAGAATTGATTCTGAAAGGCGGAAAGTATTCTTTGGACAGCGCGGATGACACGATTCATTCCAATGCAAATATCACAATCAGTGATGGGGAATTTACACTTGCTTCCGGTGATGACGGAATTCATGCAGATTCAGCGACAACCATTTCCGGAGGAACTATTGATATTACAGAAAGTTATTAGGGAATTGAAGGGCTCAGCATTGATATTACAGGCGGTGAAACTTATGTGTCAGGTCCGACAAATGATGGAAACAGTGCGTTGGATTACAACGGAACAGGAACAGTCACGGGAGGAATCTTTATTGCTGCCGGTTCATCCGGAATGGCGGAGAATTTCGGAGATTCTTCTACACAGGGAGTTATGATGGTCACAGTGAATTCTCAGGCTGCAGGAAGTGCGGTTTCTCTTTCTGACAGCAGCGGAAATGAACTTGTGTCATGGACTCCGGAGAAAGAATACACTTCTGTTATCATCAGCTGTCCGGAAATTACAACAGGACAGGAGTATACGTTAACAACAGGAAGCGATACGACACAGATTACGATGGACAGTATTGTCTATGGCTCAGGAAATGGCGGAGGTCCGGGAAACGGTGGAGATATGGGACAGAAACCAGATGACGGCAATGGAACGGGCAAAGGCTCGGGAGACGGCGGAAACATGGGAACGCCTCCGGAAAAAAGTTAATAATCATAATAAAGAAGGAAGGTGATAGAAATGCAAAACAGACGAGTTGCTTTGATACCGGCTTATCAGCCAAATTCGGATATGGCACAGCTGGTGCAGGAGATCAAAGATACGGGATTTCAAATTGTTGTGGTAGATGATGAAAGTTCACCCGAGAAGGAAGAGGTGTTTCGAATGGCTGCGAAAAATGCAGTCATTCTGAAACATAATGAGAATCGGGGAAAAGGACGGGCATTGAAGACCGGACTGGATTATATTTATTCGAAGTTTTCGGCAGACTGTGTTGTAGTTACAGTAGATGCAGATGGTCAACACAAGCCAAATGATGTGGAAAGAGTCTGCAAAGAAGCAGAAAATCATGCAGGCTGTTTGATACTTGGAAGCAGGAAAATGAAGGGCGATATTCCACTGCGGAGCAGATTCGGCAACACAGTGACTCGTCTGGTCTATCAGCTTTTTACAAAAATTCGGGTATATGACACGCAGACAGGACTTCGAGCTTTTGAAGGAGTACTGATTCCAAAGTTTTTGGGAATCGTGGGAGAACGCTATGAATATGAAATGAATGTGCTGTTAGAATGCTCAGGATGCCATATTCCAATCAAAGAGGTCGCGATTGAGACGGTGTATTTAGATAATAATTCGTCTTCCCATTTTGATACACTAAAAGATTCTTATCGCATCTACAAGGAAATTCTGAAATTCTCAGCGGCGTCGTTTGGAAGCTTTTTGATTGATTACGGAATGTACAGCCTGTTGACTGCGATAACAGCGACCGGATTTGCAAATGGTGGTGCGGTAGCCTTTTCAAACATAGGGGCAAGAATAGTAAGCGCAGTATTTAATTATATGGTCAATCGCAATATGGTGTTTCAAAGCAAAGAAAATCCGGTGAGATCGGCGCTGAAGTATTTTACACTTGCAGTTGGAATTCTGGTGGGAAACACAATTATGCTGGAGATACTGGTCAATGCAATCGGAATGAACCATTATGTCGGTAAACTGTGTACCGAATTTATATTTTTCTTTGCAAGCTGGTTTATACAAAGTCATTTTATCTTTCAAAAGAAGGAGGAATAGTATGCATCGATTCAAAAAACATTGGTGGGGAATGATTAGCAGTGTCATTTTGATTGCATTTACCGGATATATGCTCATGGATACATTTCTGCTTACAAAAGTCTATGTCGTTGCCAATGATAAAAAGGAAAACAAAAGTGATAATGATACGGAAAATGAGCAGCAGGAAGCTGTTTCGACAGGGACAACGTACAGTGACGACAACATACAGATTACGCTGACAGAATATCGGGAAAATGACACCACCGTTTATGTGGCAGATGTTGTGCTCTCCTCACCGGAATATTTGCAGACAGCATTCGCGCAGAGCAGTTATAGGCGAAATGTGACAGAGAAAACATCTGAGATGGCACAAGATGCGGGCGCGATTTTGGCAATCAACGGAGACTATTATGGAGCACAGGAGAAGGGATATGTGATCCGTGATGGCGTATTGTATCGGGATACGGCAAAAACAGACCAGCAAGATCTGGTAATCTATGAAGATGGGACAATGAAAATTATCTCGGAAGATGAGGTGACGGCAGAAGAATTGCTGGAAGAAGGGGCGAAGGAAGTACTTTCTTTTGGTCCGGCGCTGATCACAGATGGTGAGATTGCGGTGACGGAGTCCGATGAAGTCGGAAAAGCGATGGCGAGCAATCCGAGGACTGCGATTGGAATGATTGATGATTTACATTATGTGTTTGTAGTTTCAGATGGGCGAACAGAAGAAAGTGAGGGATTGTCACTTTTAGAACTGGCGGAATTTATGGATTCCCTCGGGGTAAAAACAGCTTATAATCTGGATGGCGGCGGATCTTCCACAATGTACTTTAACGGCGAGGTCATCAATCAACCGACCACAAATGGGAAAAGTATTCAGGAGAGGAGCGTGAGTGACATTGTCTACATCGGCTATTAAAACAGGATTACAATATTTTATGGCAGCTCTGTTCTGCGCTCTGTTCGGAGCAGTCTATGAATTGTTCAGTCACAGTGTATTTTCCTATTATATGTTATACGCATTCATGATTCCTCTGGTGGGCGGAGCATTGTTATTTTTCCTGATGGGGTATTTTCAGTGGAAGATTCCCGGGAAAGTTTCTCGAAGCTTATGGCAGTTTGGGATTGCAGCATTGACTGTCGGTTGTCTGCTGCAGGGCGTTTTGGAAATCTACGGCACGACCAACCGGCTGATGATTGTTTATTGGGTGACAGGAGGAGCATTTCTTATCGGAGGAGCAGCTGCATATTTTGCAGGCGGCAGACGACGTATGGAGTAACGGATAAAAAGGAGTGGTATTTTGACCTTAGAACAATATTATGGTGAAAAACTGCAGATGCTGCGAAACGGGCAGCAATATCTATCAGATATGATCGCGGAATATCCGGTGAAAAAGACGGCGGACGGGATTCAGCCGATTCTTTATATAAATTCTCGAATCAAAGCGCCGGAAAGCCTGATGCTAAAATTGCAGAAAAAAGGACTGCAGGCGGATTGTGATACGGCGCTGAGAAAGATACACGACATCATCGGAGTCCGGGTGATCTGTTCTTTCGGGGAAGAAGTATATCGGGTTGCACAATGGATTTCCAATAGAGAACATGTGGAAGTGATAGAACGTAAAGATTATATTGCCTATCCGAAACCAAATGCTTATCGAAGCCTTCATTTGATTGTAAAGTTTACAGAAAAAGGAATGGAACAGATTACCGCCGAGATACAGCTTCGGACAATTGCCCATGATTTTTGGGCTGTGCTGGAGCACCAGATGAAGTATAAAAAAAGTGTAGAGCATGAGACTGTAATCAAAAGTGAGTTGAAACGATGCGCAGATGAAATCGCATCACTTGACGTGTCCATGCAGACCATTCGGGAGCTTTTACGGGAGTGGGAAAGTCACAAATAATTTTTTGCACTAATTATTTTTTATGCAGTTGCTATAAATGGATATACCTCTGGACTATGCAAATGTTGAAAGAAATGGTAAACTAGGGAGTGTTGATCAAGTGAGCTAATTACATAAAGACTTTATTTTAGGTGATTTTTGCGGACGCGGAAGTAATGATTATTGCTATTTTAAAGGCAATTCGCGTTCTTAAAAATATTAGCTGCGAAGCAATGACTGGACAAGTCATTGCTTCCGTTTTCAATTGAAGGTTAGAGAAGACTAAGGAATATAAGGAGGGAGCAACAAATGAAGTTAAGTGAATTATCAATAGGAAGCACTGCAACCATACTTCGTGTGGGAGGGGCAGGCGCACTGCGCCAGCATTTTTTGGACATGGGGCTGATACAGGGAACGGAGGTCACTGTCGTAAAATATGCACCGATGGGAGATCCGGTGGAATTGCGTATCCACGGTTATGAACTGACGATTCGATTAGCAGATGCAGAAAATATCGAGACCAGTGAGCCTCATAAGCCAAAAACCTCGAAAAAGAAAGTGGCAAAGCCAGAGAAACATCATCCGGGATATGGTGAGGGAGGAAAATTCCATGATAGAAATCACGAAAATCCTCTTTCGGACAGTGAGACACTCACATTTGCCCTTGTAGGAAATCAAAACTGTGGAAAGACCACATTGTTCAATCAGTTGACCGGCGCCAAACAACATGTCGGAAATTTCCCGGGTGTGACGGTGGATCGAAAAGATGGCGTAATCAAAGGACATGACAATACACTGATTACAGACTTGCCGGGAATTTACTCTATGTCTCCATATAGCAGCGAGGAGATTGTGACAAGAGAGTTTGTTATCCATGAAAAGCCAAAGGGAATCATCAATATTGTAGATGCGACGAATATCGAGCGAAATCTTTATCTGACCATGCAGCTTTTAGAACTGGGAATCCCAATGGTTGTCGCCTTGAACATGATGGATGAGCTGCGGGAAAATGATGGATCTGTACTTGTCAATGAGATGGAGGAAGAGCTGGGAGTTCCGGTTATCCCGATTTCAGCGGCAAAAGGAGAAGGAATCGAAGAACTGATTCGGCACGCAATTCATGTGGCGAAATATCAGGAACAGCCTTTGGAGACCGACTTTTGTAAGCGGGAGGAAGGTATCCACAGAGGAATCCATGCGGTCATGCATCTGATTGAAGATCATGCGGAAAAAGTGAGGATTCCGGTGCGCTTTGCGGCGAGCAAGGTGATGGAAGGTGACACGAAAATTTTGGAACAGCTGAAGCTGACAGCGAATGAGCAGCATGTTTTGGAAGAGATTGCAAAACAGACAGAGGAAGAGACCGGCATGGACCGTGCGGCCGCGGTTGCCCAGATGCGTTTTGATTATATCGAGGATATCTGCGGCGAGACTGTCATCAAACCCAAGGAAAGCAAGGAGAGGGTAAGAAGCAGAAAAGCAGATGAGTTCCTGACCGGGAAATATACAGGAATTCCGGCATTTATCGGAATCATGGGAGTTGTGTTCTGGCTCACGTTTAATGTGATCGGCGCGTTTTTACAGGGGCTTTTAGAATCTGGAATCACAGCTTTGACAGATCTGGCGGACAAGGCGATGCAGGCGGCAAATGTCAACAGTGTGGTACATTCTCTTGTGATCGACGGAATTTTTAGCGGTGTCGGTGGAGTCTTAAGCTTCCTGCCGATCATTGTGACACTCTTTTTCTTCTTATCAATTCTGGAGGATAGTGGATATATGGCACGTGTGGCATTTATCATGGATAAATTACTTCGAAAACTTGGTCTTTCCGGAAGAAGTATTGTGCCGATGCTGATTGGATTCGGGTGTACGGTCCCGGGTGTTATGGCGAGCCGTACATTGCCATCAGAGCGAGACCGTAAAATGACGATTCTGCTGACGCCGTTTATGAGCTGTACGGCAAAGCTTCCAATCTATGCATTTTTTACTGCAGCATTTTTCCCGAATCTTAGCAATAAAAGAAGCTTCTGACTTAGGAATTCCTGTATTTGCAAT
>OGEM01001354.1_pt1 | contig 10764 bp, 6 predicted proteins | sample 1570741 | NCBI WGS metagenome assembly OGEM01 (sample SAMEA2582141, study PRJEB24529) | metagenome | biome: Human gut stool | place: China | collected 2011
AAAATCCAGAAGGAATAAGCCATGTAATGGTAAATGGAGTATTAGCAATAGATAACTATGAAGCAACTAAAAAACTTTCTGGAAAAGTTTTAAGAATTAAAAAATAATAATTTGTTATTTTAAATTATAAAATTAGATCAAGAGTAATATGAATTAAGATATTGCTCTTGATTTTTTTATTTGAAATAATATAAACTATGTTATAATATAAAAAAATAATTTGAGGTGAAAGGATGTCATTGTTAAAAAAAATACAAAACTATGTAAAAGATTATGCTGAAATAATAGCAGATATATTACAGTGTGATGTAGAAATAGCAGATGAAGACTTAGTAAGAATAGCAGGAACTGGACAATATAGTGAAAATATAAATGAATTATGTAAGGGAATTGTTTATAAAAATGTCTTTGAAACCAAAAAAAGTAGGATATTAATAAATCCTAAAGAAGATGAATTATGTGAAAAATGTTCTTATAAAGATACTTGCACTGAAACATTAGAGATGTCAGCTCCTATTTTTTATAAGGATAAAGTTATTGGGGTTATTGGATTAATATGTTTTACTGAAGAAGATAAAAAAAGATTATTAAAAAATATGGAAACTTATTTAAAGTTTACAGAAAAAATAGGAGATTTTATATCTGGAAAGGTATTTGAATTAGAAGAAGAGCTTGAAAAAAAAGAGCTTGAAAAAAAAGAGATAATGGGAATAATGAAGCAAATTATTAATAACTATGATAAATGTGTTTTAGTAGTTGATAGTGAAGGGAAAATCTTAGATGCAAATGATTTAGCTTTAAAAGAGTTAAAGATTGAGAGTGGATTAGGATTAGCTTATCAAAGAATAAATATTATTCCTAAAAATGAGGCACTTTTTGGTAAAGATATATTTTCAGCAGAGATTAATAGAGAGAAATATAATTTAATCGGAACTTTAATTCCAGTGACTGGATTTTCTTCAAAGGAATATAAGATATTTTTATTTGAAAACTTTAATTTTGATAAAAGTAAAGAGATATCTAAAAATAAATATGCTGCTAATAATATTTTTCTTGAAGATATAATAAGTAAATCAGAGAAAATGAGTAAGTTAAAAGAAAAAATAAGAAAGATAGCTAAAACACAATCAACAGTACTTATAACTGGAGAAAGTGGAACAGGAAAAGAATTGATAGCAAGAGCTATTCATAATTGTAGTGATAGAGCAAAACAACCATTTATTGCTATTAACTGTGGTGCTATACCAGAAAATCTATTAGAAAGTGAATTGTTTGGATATGTAAAAGGAGCTTTTAGTGGAGCTAGTAATGAGGGAAGAGTAGGAAAATTTGAATTAGCTAATAATGGAGTTATATTTTTAGACGAGATAGGAGAAATGCCATTTTTTCTTCAAGTTAAGCTTTTAAGGGTGTTACAAGAAAGAACAATTGTAAGAATTGGTTCTAATAAATTGATAAATTTAAATATCAGAGTGATAGCTGCAACTAATAAAAATTTATTAAAATTGGTAAAAGAAGGGAAATTTAGAGAAGATTTATATTATAGATTAAATGTAATTCCTTTAAAAGTTCCAGCTTTAAGAGAGAGACAAGAAGATATACTACTGTTGAGAGATTATTTAAATACAAAGTATAGTAAGTCATTAGGAAGTTCTAAAATTGTAATGGATGATGATATAAATGAAATATTTTTAAAACATAGCTGGCCTGGGAATGTTAGAGAGTTGGAAAATAGTGTGGAATTTTTATTAAATATGTCAGATGAAAATGGAAATATAGATGAGGAAACAAGAGAGTATTTAAAAAGAAATTTGAAAAGTAATAGTAAATATGATGATAAAATTCTTGAAAAAAAGGTAATAGAAGATGATGAAATAATAACTTTAGAAGAGAGTGAAAAGAGGTTAATTTCTAAAGCCTTAAGAATTTATGGATCTGATACTACTGGAAAAAATATATGTGCTGAGAAATTAGGAATAGGAATAGCAACTTTATATAGAAAAATAGAGAAATATAAATTATAATTTTCTCAAAGTGATAAAAAAAATTATCATAAAAATATCAATAAAATTAATAGAGCAAAAATAAAAAATAAAAAAATGTTTAAAAATAAAAATTAAAAAAATATATTGTTCAGATATTTTTTTTTAAAAAATAATTGCACTAAATATGCACTAATAATGAGAAAAAATTACCTTAATTAAACAAGGTAATTTTTTTTATTTTTTGGCACATAAATTGCTTATATAATCTACTAAAGATATTTTATCAGGAGGGATAATTTTGATATTAAAAAATGGAAGAGTGATAACTCAAGATAAAGATAGACCATACATAGAAGATGGAGCAGTAGTAATAGAGGGAAATAAAATAATAGCTGTAGATACTACAGAAAATATTCTAGCAAAGTACAAAGAGGAAGATATTATTGATGTAGATGGAAAAGTAATAATGCCAGGATTTATCAATACTCATCATCATATTTATAGTGCTTTTGCTAGAGGAATGGCATCATCAGGGAAGCCAAATGAAAACTTTTTAGAAATACTTGAAAATTTATGGTGGAAGATTGATAAAAAATTAAGTTTAGAAGATCTTAAGTATAGTGCTTATACAACATATATAGATTGTATAAAAAAAGGAGTAACAACAGTATTTGATCATAATGCTAGTCCATTTGCAGTAACAGGTAGCTTAGATTCAATAGCAGATGCAGCGAAAGATTTAGGACTTAGAACTTGCCTTTGCTATGAAGTATCAGATAGAGATGGAGAAAAAATTGCTCAAGAAGGAATAGATGAGAATATAAACTTCATAAAGAAATATAATACAGATGAGCAAAACATGATAAAAGGAATGTTTGGATTACATGCTTCATTTACTTTATCAGATGAAACATTAAGAAAATGTGATGAAGAGTTAAAAGGATTAAATGCTGGATATCATGTTCATGTTGCTGAAGGAATAGATGACTTAGAGCAATGCCTAGAAAAATATGGAAAAAGAGTTGTTGAAAGACTAAGAGATATGAATATCTTAGGAGATAAAACTATAGCTGTTCATTGTATCCATGTAACTGATGATGAGTTAAATATTTTAAGAGATACAAATACAATGGTAGTTCACAACCCAGAATCAAATATGGGAAATGCAGTAGGATGTCAACCATTCTTAGAACTACATCAAAAAGGGATAACAATAGGATTAGGAACAGATGGTTATACAAGTGATATGACAGAGTCAATGAAGGTGGCTAATATAATTCATAAACATGTAAAACAAAATCCTTCAGTAGCTTGGGGAGAAGTTCCTGTATCTATGTTTGAAAATAATAGAAAAATAGCTCAAAAATATTTTAGTGGAGATTTAGGAATATTAAGAGCTGGAGCTTTAGCAGATGTGATAGTAGTAGATTACGATCCACTTACTCCTATGAACGAAAATAATATTAATTCACATATTTTATTTGGATTTACAGGAAAAGATGTAGTTACAACTATTATAGATGGTAAAGTAATAATGCAAGATAGAAAACTTGTAGGAATAAATGAGAAAGAGATATTTAAAACATCAAGAGAAATAGCAAAAAAATTATGGGATAGAATGTAAAAACTATAGATGAGGGAGAGGATATTTTTATGGATGCAACAACTAATAAAGTAGAAAAAGTAGACCAAATGTTACCTATAGGAGATTTAGTTCTTCTTGGAATCCAGCATATAGCTGCTATGTGTGCAGGAGCTATGGCTGTACCAATAATATTAGGAAATATTTTAGGATTAGATTCTGTACAAATTAACCATTTAGTAAGTGCATCATTTATGATGGCAGGATTAGGAACTTTGATTCAAACACTAGGGATAAAAAACTTTATAGGATCAAGACTTCCTATGGTAGAAGGAGTAAGTTTTGCTGGAGTAGGAGCACTTTCAGCTATTGGATTAACTTATAGTTCAACAGATCCATTAACAGGATTACAAATTATGTTTGGAGCAACATTAGTATCAGGATTATTCTGTTTCTTAATGGCTCCAGTATTTGGAAAATTATTAAAGTTTTTCCCACCACTAGTATCAGGAACAGTAGTTACTTGTATGGGATTATCACTTATTCCAGTAGCTATTAGATGGGCAGGAGGAGTACCAGGAACTCCATCATTTGGAAATTTCCAAAATATTTCACTAGCTTTAATAACTTTAATAATAATAGTTGTTATTCAAAAGTTATCAAAAGGATTTTTAGGAAATATAGCAATCTTAATAGGAATAGTTTTAGGAACATTAATAGCAATATTTATGGGAGTAGCAGATTTCTCAAGTGTTGCAACAGCAGATTTTGTAAATATTAATACACCATTAAAATATGGTATAAAATTTGATATTACAGCAATACTATCATTATTCTTAGTTCAATTAGTAATAATGACAGATGCTACAGGAAATCAATTAAATCTTTCAAATATTTGTGGTGTAGATGAAAAGGATGCTAAGAGATTAGCAGCAGGACTTAGAGGTCATGGACTTTCATCAATGTTAGCAGGAATTTTTAATACTTTCCCTCACTCACTATTTGGACAAAACGTAGGTATAGCTGCAATTACAGGTGTAGCAAGCCGTTTTGTAGGAACAGCAGCAGGAGTTATCTTATTACTTATAAGCTTCTTCCCAAAAGTAACAGCAGTATTTACTTCAATTCCATCTCCAGTATTAGGAGGAGCAGGAATAATAATGTTCGGTATAGTTGCTGCTAATGGAATAAAAAGATTAGGAGAAGTAAATTATGTTGGAAATAAAAATCTTATGATAGTAGCAACAAGTATTGGAGTAGCTTTAATTCCAATAGCAGTTCCAGAATTTTTCAAATTCTTCCCAGCTTGGGGAAAAATACTTTTCCAAAGTGCAGTTACACTTGGATGTTTAACAGTTTTAATACTAAATGTTGTGTTTAATGAACTTGGAAAAAAGAAATAAAATAAGTAAGTAAAATTAAAATAAAAGCTTTAAAGGATCAATGGAGGAAAAAATGAGAGATATAATGGTACCTATGTCGTTTGACAAACTGATAAACCAATGCTTAACTGAGTATAGAACTAAAAAATCGTTATTTGATGTAAAAGCAATAGTAACTGCTGATACAGAAAAAAATATGGAATTTTGTGGAAGAGGATTAGAGAGTCCATTAGGAGTAGCAGCAGGACCTCATACTCAATTAGCTCAAAATATAGTTGCTTGTTATGCTGGAGGAGCTAGATTTATAGAGTTAAAAACTGTTCAAGTAATGTATGGAGAAGAGTTAGGAATTCAAAAACCTTGTATTCGTGCTAATGATGAGGGATATAACGTTGAATGGTCATCAGAATTACATGCTTTAGAAGCTATGAATGAATATATTAGAGCATGGTTTGCTACTAAGATAGTTGCAAAAGAGTTTGGATTAGGAAATCCAGATGCTTTCCAATTTAATATGAGTGTTGGATATAACTTAGAGGGAATAAAAACTCCAGCAGTAGATGGTTTCTTAAATGGATTAAATGATGCATCAACTACAAAAGTTTTCCAAGAGTGTAAGCAATATTTATTAGATAACTTACACCTATTTGAAAATGTAGATGCTGATTTTATCAATTCAATTCCGGCTCATGTATGTAATACTATAACATTATCAACTATGCATGGATGTCCAGCAGATGAGATAGAAAAAATTGCAGCTTACTTAATAGAAGAGAAAGGATTTAATACATTTATAAAATGTAACCCTACTCTATTAGGATATGATTATGTAAGAAAAATTATGGATGATATGGGATATGATTATCTATCAATAGATAAACATCAATTTGAAATAGATTTAAAATTTGATCAAGCTGTAAAAATGATAAATAATTTAATAGCTTTAGCAAAAACAAAAGGTGTAAAATTTGGAGTTAAGTTATGTAACACTATGCCAGTTGATATTAAGCATAAAGAGTTACCAGGAAATACAATGTATATGTCAGGAAAAAGCTTATATCCATTAGCAATATCTCTAGCTAAAATATTAGGAGAAGCTATTGGAGAGGGATTAGAAATCTCTTTCTCAGGTGGAGCAGATAAAAATAATATAGATGAGATATTTGAAGCAGGAATCTATCCTATAACTGTATGTACAACTCTATTACAACCTATGGGATATGAAAAATTAGCTAAACTATATGAGCAATTACATGCTATTGAATATCCAACTGCAAGAAAATTAAACCTTGCTAAGATAAATGAATTAGTAGAAAAAGTAAGAACTGATAAAAATTATTGTAAATCAGAGGCTCAAAGAAAGAAAACAGATGAGCATATAAGCTATGAAGGAGTATCTGAAAAAGATAACTTAAAATGTAAAGTACTTTGCCAAACTTGTATCAGAGTATGTCCTAACAGAGCAAATACATATATAGAAACATCAGAAGGAAAAATCTTACTTCATATAGATGATTCATGTAATGAGTGTGGAAACTGTCAATACTTATGTATTCAACCATGTTTACCATATAGAGATAGACTTACTTACTTCTCATCAAAACAAATGATGGAAGAAAGTGAAAATAAAGGACTTTCAATTCAAGGAGATAAATATCTAGTTCGTCTTGAAAAAGAAATTGTAGAGTGTACTTATGATGAGCTTTCAGATTTTATGAAGTCAGTTGTGGACTCAATTAAGAAAACACATTCATATTTAATTTAATTATTCTAAGGAGTAGATTAAGATGGAATTACTTTTAAAGAATGCAAATATTGTTACAGATAAAGAAACTTATATGAGTGATATCTATATAAAAGATGGGGTTATAGTTAATATAGATAAAAAAATTGAAATACCAGGAGTAAAAACTGTAGATATAGGGGGAAAATATCTAGTTCCTGGGGGGATAGATGTACATACTCATTTTGATATAGATGTTGGAATAGCAAGGTCAGCAGATAATTTTTATACTGGAACACTGGCAGCTGCTTGTGGAGGAACAACTACAATAGTAGACCATATGGGGTTTGGACCAAAAGGTTGTAACTTACACCATCAATTAAATCTATATCATGATTTAGCAAAAGATTCTGTAATAGATTATAGCTTTCATGGGGTAATTCAACATATAGATGAAGATATAATAAGTGAGATAGATGAGATGATAAAAGATGGAATTCCATCTTTTAAGGGATACATGACTTATGGATATAAATTATCTGATATGGAAATGTTAAAACTTTCAGAAAAATTAGGAAAAACAGGTGGACTGCTTACAGTCCACCCAGAAAATAATGATATAGTGGAATTTTTAAGAGAAAAATTAGCAAATGAAGGAAAACTAGCTCCAATTTATCATGCTAAAAGCAGACCAGATAAATGTGAAGGAGAGGCAGTTAATAGAATGATAGATATTACTGCTCAAACTAATTGTCCACTTTATATAGTTCATCTTTCTTCAAATGAAGCATTGGAACATATAAAAAGAGCTAAAGATAGAGGGCAAAAGATTTATTCAGAAACTTGTCCTCAATATTTAGTATTAGATGAAGAGATGTACAATAGAGAAGATGGAGTAAAATTTATTTGTAGTCCACCTATAAGAGAAAAAAGTAATCAAGAAAAATTATGGGAAGGAATACAACAAGGATATATTCAAACTATTGCTACTGACCATTGTTCTTTTAATTATAAAATGAAGAAAGAGATGGGAGGAGAAGATTTCAGAAAATGTCCAAATGGACTTCCTGGAGTTGAAACAAGAATGCCTATTATGTTTTCTGAAGGAGTATCTAAGGGAAGAATATCAGTAAATAAATTTGTAGAGATAACAAGTACAAATCCAGCTAAATTATTTGGTATGTATCCTAAAAAAGGGACTATTCAAGTAGGAGCAGATGCAGACCTAGTAGTAATAGATCCTAATTTAACTAAAAAGATAAGCGTTGTAGATTTACATGAAAATGTTGATTATACATCTTTTGAAGGAATAGAAGTAAAAGGATATCCTGTTATGACAATATCTAGAGGGGAGATAATTGTAGAGGATAACAAATTTGTAGGAGAAAAAGGAAGAGGAAGATTTATAAAAAGAGCTTCTTTTGAATATTAAGATTGGAGGATAAGATGGAAGATAAGTTCAGTTTTATAGTAAATGGAAAGACAATAGTTACAACTGAAGATGTAAACTTATTAGATTTTTTAAGAGATGATTTAGGATTAATATCTGTAAAAGATGGTTGTAAAGAGGGAGCTTGTGGAACTTGTACAATACTTGTAGATGGAAAAGCTATGAAATCTTGTATATTTACAACTAAAAAAGTAGCTGGAAAAGAGATTACAACAATTGAAGGATTTACTGAAAGAGAAAAAGAAGTATTTGCATATGCTTTCACAGAGTGTGGAGCTGTTCAATGTGGATTCTGTATTCCAGGAATGGTAGTAGCAGCTAAAGCTCTATTCTTAAGAACATTAGATCCAACTAGTGATGAAGTTAAAAAAGCATTAGTAGGAAATATTTGTAGATGTACTGGATATATAAAAATTGAGCAAGCTATTATGTTAGCAGCTAAATTATTTAGAGAAAATACACCTGTTCCTCATAGAGAGTGTAAAGGATTAATCGGAACAAATGTTCATAGAGTAGATGCTGAGGCAAAAACTTTAGGAATAGCAAAATATGCTGAAGATTATACAGTAGAAGGAATGTATTATGGAAGTGCTGTAAGAAGTAAATATCCAAGAGCAAAAGTTCTATCTATTGACACATCAGAAGCTTTAAAATTAGAAGGAGTATTAGGAGTACTTACAGCTGATGATGTACCAGGAAAAAATAATATAGGACACTTAGAGTTTATTTCTGACTGGGATGGATTTATACCAGTAGGTGGAATAACTAGATATATTGGAGATGCTGTTGCATTAGTAGTAGCTAAAGATAAGAAAACTCTAGCTGAAGCTAAAAAACTTGTAAAAGTTGAATACGAAGAGTTACCAGGATTATTTACTCCAGAAGAAGCAATGGCAGAAGGAGCTCCATTAATCCACAGTAAACCAAATAACATTTTAGTAAGAGAATTATTAAAAAGAGGAAATTCAGAAGAGGCTATAAAAAATTCTAAATATGTAGTAACTAATACTTACTATACCCCAGCAACTGAACACGCATACTTAGAGCCAGAGTGTGCATTAGCAATACCAACAGAAGATGGAGTACAACTATATACTGCAAGCCAATCAATATTTGATGAGCAAAGAGAAGTTTCAAGATTCTTAGGAATAGAAAAAGAAAAAGTTAGAGTAATCGCTGCTTATGTAGGTGGAGGTTTTGGTGGTAAAGAAGATATGACTGTTCAACACCATGCAGGACTTGCTGCTTATATATTCAAAAAACCAGTTCAAGTACTATTAACAAGACAAGAAAGTATTAATATAAGTACAAAAAGACATGCTATGAAAATAGAGATGACAACAGCTTGTGATGAAAATGGAAAACTTACAGCTATGAAAGCTAAGTTAATTTCTGATACAGGAGCTTATGCATCATTAGGAGGACCAGTATTACAAAGAGCATGTACACATGCAGCTGGACCATATAACTATCAAAATATAGATATTGAAGGAATAGCAGTTTATACAAATAATCCACCTGCTGGAGCATTTAGAGGATTTGGAGTTACTCAATCAGCTTTTGCAATTGAATCAAATATAAACCAATTAGCTGAGATGGTAGGAATTACTCCATGGGAAATGAGATATAGAAATGCTATTAGACCTGGACAAGTATTACCAAATGGACAAATTGCTGATGAAGGAACAGCATTAGTAGAAACATTAGAAGCAGTAAAAGATGTATATGATAATAACAAAATAGTAGGAATAGCTTGTGCTATGAAAAACGCTGGTATAGGAGTTGGATTACCAGATATAGGAAGATGTAGAATAACAATAGTTGATGGAGAGATAAGAGTAAGAACATCAGCTGCATGTATAGGTCAAGGAATTGCTACTGTATGTAAACAAATGGTTTGTGAAACAATTGGAGTAGATCCTAAATTAGTAGTAGTAGAAGGACCAGATACTCATGTAACTCCTAACTCAGGAACTACAACAGCATCTAGACAAACTGTATTTACAGGGGAAGCAACAAGACAAGCAGCATTAGCTCTTAAGAAAGAGTTAGAAACAAAAACTTTAGCTGAATTAGAAGGTTGGGACCACTATGCAGAATATTCTGGAATAACAGATAAGATGGGATGCGACAAACCAAATCCTGTAAGCCACGTAGCTTATGGATATGCAACTCAAGTAGTTGTATTAGATGAAGCTGGAAAAGTTACAAAAGTAGCAGCAGCTCATGACGTAGGAAAAGCTATCAACCCAAGAGCACTAGAAGGACAAATTGAAGGTGGAGTTGTAATGGGATTAGGATTTGCTTTAACTGAGGTTATGCCAATAGTTAAAGGAGTTCCACAAGTTAAGTTTGGAACTTTAGGACTATTCAGAGCAACTAATGTACCTGAAATAGAAACTACAATAGTAGAGAAAAATAAAGCAGAATTAGCATATGGAGCAAAAGGAGTAGGAGAGATTACTGTTATCCCTACAGCACCAGCAGTTCAAAATGCTTACTATAAATATGACGGAGTATTTAGAACTTCATTACCTTTAGAAAAAACAGCATATAAAAAATAATTTGAGGAGTGATATAGATGAAAAAAGTAATTCACACAGAAAAAGCACCAGCAGCTTTAGGACCATATTCACAAGCTA
>OGEM01001371.1_pt1 | contig 10620 bp, 8 predicted proteins | sample 1570741 | NCBI WGS metagenome assembly OGEM01 (sample SAMEA2582141, study PRJEB24529) | metagenome | biome: Human gut stool | place: China | collected 2011
CAAGAGGATATTCGCCAACGACAAGGGCAACTGGCAGGGCAAATTAATATCGGCATGGGGGCCAGTATTTCCCGCAGTCTGATGCCAGCTGTCATATCTCGTTTTCATCAGCAGCATCCGCAGGTAAAAGTACGCATTATGGAAGGGCAACTGGTGTCGATGATTAATGAATTGCGTCAGGGAGAATTGGATTTCACCATCAATACCTATTATCAGGGACCCTACGACCACGAATTTACTTTTGAGAAATTACTGGAAAAGCAATTCGCGATCTTTTGCCGCCCGGGACACCCCGCCATTGGTGCCCGTTCGATCAAACAGTTACTGGATTACAGCTGGACAATGCCGACGCCACACGGCAGCTACTACAAACACTTGAGTGAATTGCTTGACGATCAGGCGCAAACGCCACAGGTCGGTGTAGTCTGCGAGACGTTCTCAGCCTGTATCAGTCTGGTGGCAAAAAGCGATTTTCTCAGCATACTGCCTGAAGAAATGGGCTGCGATCCCTTGCACGGACAGGGGCTGGTGATGTTGCCGGTTAGCGAAATTTTACCGAAAGCGGCCTATTATTTGATTCAGCGGCGTGATAGTCGCCAGACACCACTGACCGCGTCATTAATCACGCAATTTCGGCGAGAATGCGGCTATCTGCAAAGTTAAAACTGCATAAAAAAATAGAGTCTGTCGACATCCGCCAGACTCTACAGTACACACAGCAGTGCATCCGCGTCTTAAATCCGGCATGGTCTCCTCTGCGCCGGTGACTGTGTTATAACGGTTTTAACCTTTAGTTGCCAATTTTCTTCAGTGACAGATTTCACGAAAATATAAGTTACATTATTAATATCGTGAATGAATAATCATGCATAAGTATTTTGCTTAAAATATCGGCAATATTTGGAACTTATTACTGGAAATTTGGGTAATACGTTGTTGGACCGACCCGGTCTGGTTATCATATCGCGCTCTTAATTGCGGGAGGATGTAACATGAACCTTGACGACAAATCGCTGTTTCTTGACGCCATGGAAGATGTCCAGCCGCTGAAACGTGCTACCGATGTCCACTGGCATCCAACGCGTAACCAACGTGCGCCGCAGCGTATCGACACGCTGCAGCTTGATAATTTCCTCACCACCGGATTTCTCGACATCATCCCACTAAGTCAGCCGCTGGAGTTTCGGCGGGAAGGGTTGCAACATGGGGTGCTGGATAAGCTGCGCAGTGGTAAATATCCGCAACAGGCGAGCCTGAATCTTTTGCGCCAGCCGGTGGAAGAGTGCCGCAAAATGGTGTTCAGTTTTATTCAACAAGCCCTGGCGGATGGTTTGCGTAACGTGCTGATTATTCATGGTAAAGGGCGGGATGATAAATCGCATGCCAATATTGTCCGCAGCTATGTGGCGCGCTGGCTGACCGAATTTGATGATGTTCAGGCATATTGCACCGCGCTACCGCATCATGGCGGCAGCGGAGCGTGTTACGTCGCACTACGTAAAACGGCGCAGGCGAAGCAAGAAAACTGGGAGCGCCACGCTAAGCGCAGTCGTTGATCTCGAGACGCATCCGCGGCTTATGCCGCCAGCACGCGGTTGCGTCCATCATTTTTCGCCCGATACAAAGCATCATCAACGCGTTTAAACAGTTCATCGATGCTTTCATTTCCTTCGTGATGCGCCACACCAATGCTGACGGTAAAGCGTGGTAAGCCCGAAATACTCACTTTTGCCACGCTTACGCGGATAGTTTCAGCCAGCGAAAGCGCGGTATCCAGTGGGGTTCTTGGTAGCAATAAGACAAACTCTTCGCCTCCCCAACGAAACACCAAATCGCCTTTGCGAGCGCAACTTTCGAGGGTGCGGGCGAGGGCGCATAACACCTCATCATCTTTAGAATGCCCATAGAGATCGTTAATGTGTTTAAAACGATCGGTGTCGATGAGCAATAAGCTGTAATCCTGAGCGATGGCGAGGTGCTGCATTTGGCCTGGTTCCGTAATGTGATAAAACTGTCGCCGATTCAGTAATCCGGTCATCGCGTCATGGTGAGCAGCATGTTCCAGCTGCTCCTCCAGCCGTTTTTGCTCAGTAATATCATGCACAATACATAACATGAGCTTGTCGCCATAAATTTCAATCGGTCCGGCATAGGTCTGCACATGACGAGTCGAACCATCCGCCAGTTTATGAACAAAATTCAAAGGTTTATGACCACCGGGTAAATGCGAGATTTCATGCATGATAGGCATGACGCGACGCCCGAGCATATTTATTTCCCAGGTATGTTTCTGGCACATCGTTTCATGGTTATAACCATAGAAATTGAGCGCGGCGAGGTTAGCATCGACGATTTGTCCATCTCGTGACGGGTCAATCAACAACATTGGTGCAGAGTTAGTCAGAAAAAAGCGCGCATAAAAACCTTGTTTTTTGCGCTGATAATTTGCCGAGCGACTGGCTTTTAAACCCAGCGTTGCCGGCGCTTCGATACCTTCGAAAATAATCACCGGTTCTGCTTCTGTCAGCTTTCGCAAAACAAGCCGACAGCTCAATGCTGTTTCCTCTTCTTTACGCTGAACAGTGAGGATTTCGATAATATCGTGTTGGTTTTGCAGATCGGAGAGGTATTTTGGCAGTTCTTTTTGTGAGGAGACGGAATAGGGTCCGGTTCGTAGCTGACTAAACGTGAGGTCTTGCATCAACAGTTTCGCCGCGCTATTGGCATAAATTAACTGTTCCTCAAAGGGCGAAACGATCCAGACAGGACTGGTGAGTAAGTCCAGGGTATTGAAGTTGTGCGTAATCATTGAGATCCCGTTATTTTTATCAATTTTTGTTGCTATCCGATCGCAAAAAAGCCACGTCATATGATCAGATAATTCTGATAATGATAGACGCTATTTAACACTTCACACGGTTTGTATACGGAAAAGCATTTTGCTTTTTGTATTCAATTTAGACAGAATTTTATTAATCATTTCAGGGTAATGGGGTGATGAGATGTTGCGTAACAGGGCCAGAAGGCTAGACTACAAAATAATGCGTTGATGATGGAGGCACTGTGGAAGCGATTAAGGGATCGGACGTTAATGTCCCGGATGCAGTATTTGCCTGGATGCTGGATGGTAGAGGCGGCGTTAAACCGCTGGAAAATACAGATGTGATTGATGAAGCGCATCCCTGTTGGCTCCACCTTAATTATGTACACCATGATAGCGCCCAATGGCTGGCGACAACACCGCTGCTTCCCAATAACGTACGTGATGCGCTGGCGGGCGAGAGCACGCGTCCCCGAGTCAGCCGTCTCGGTGAAGGCACGCTGATTACATTGCGCTGTATAAACGGCAGCACCGATGAACGCCCCGATCAACTGGTCGCCATGCGTGTATATATGGACGGGCGGTTAATTGTTTCGACCCGACAACGCAAAGTGCTGGCGCTGGACGATGTGGTGAGCGATCTGGAAGAGGGCACGGGTCCGACCGATTGCGGGGGATGGCTGGTGGATGTATGTGATGTGTTGACTGATCATTCCAGCGAATTTATCGAGCAGCTGCACGATAAAATTATCGACCTTGAAGATAATCTCCTTGATCAGCAAATTCCACCGCGTGGATTCCTGGCTCTGCTGCGCAAACAATTAATTGTGATGCGTCGCTATATGGCACCGCAACGTGATGTTTATGCTCGTCTTGCCAGTGAACGTTTGCCGTGGATGAGCGATGACCAACGCCGTCGGATGCAGGATATTGCCGATCGCCTTGGGCGCGGCCTTGACGAAATCGACGCCTGTATAGCACGGACTGGCGTGATGGCGGATGAAATCGCTCAGGTGATGCAGGAAAATTTAGCTCGTCGTACCTATACAATGTCGTTGATGGCAATGGTCTTTTTACCCAGTACCTTTCTGACCGGGTTATTTGGCGTCAACCTTGGTGGGATCCCTGGCGGCGGGTGGCAATTCGGATTTTCAATTTTTTGTATTCTGTTAGTTGTTCTTATTGGTGGTGTTGCTTTATGGTTGCATCGTAGTAAATGGTTGTAACAAAAGCAATTTTTCCGGCTGTCTGTATACAAAAACGCCGCAAAGTTTGAGCGAAGTCAATAAACTCTCTACCCATTCAGGGCAATATCTCTCTTGCAGGTGAATGCAACGTCAAGCGATGGGCGTTGCGCTCCATATTGTCTTACTTCCTTTTTTGAATTACTGCATAGCACAATTGATTCGTACGACGCCGACTTTGATGAGTCGGCTTTTTTTTGCCTGTTATTTATCAGCGTCTACCCTTTAAGAGTCCACCCAATGACCAGAGGGAAATATGACGACACTTATTTATTTGCAAATTCCTGTCCCTGAACCGATTCCTGGCGATCCTGTTCCAGTGCCCGATCCGATCCCTCGCCCGCAACCCATGCCTGACCCACCACCCGATGAAGAACCGATTAAATTGTCGCATCGTGAGCGTAGATCTGCGAGGATACGCGCCTGCTAACTTTGCGTCGATGACCACGAGAATAGATTGTGACCGCTTTTTCTACCCTGAATGTTTTGCCTCCCGCCCAACTCACGAACCTTAATGAGTTGGGTTATTTAACCATGACGCCGGTGCAGGCCGCCGCGCTTCCGGCGATCCTTGCCGGAAAAGATGTTCGCGTGCAGGCGAAAACCGGCAGCGGCAAAACGGCGGCTTTTGGCCTCGGCTTGTTACAGCAAATTGATGCGTCGCTATTTCAAACCCAGGCTTTAGTGCTGTGTCCTACGCGTGAACTGGCGGATCAGGTGGCAGGTGAATTGCGTCGGCTGGCGCGTTTTCTGCCAAATACCAAAATTTTGACGTTGTGCGGTGGTCAACCGTTCGGTATGCAGCGTGATTCGTTGCAACATGCGCCGCATATTATCGTGGCAACGCCGGGCCGTTTGTTGGATCATCTGCAAAAAGGCACGGTATCACTGGATGCGTTGAATACGCTGGTGATGGATGAGGCCGACCGCATGCTGGATATGGGATTTAGCGATGCCATTGATGATGTCATCCGTTTTGCGCCTGCATCTCGACAGACGCTTCTGTTTTCGGCAACCTGGCCGGAAGCCATCGCTGCAATCAGCGGACGAGTGCAACGCGATCCTTTGGCGATTGAAATTGACTCAACAGATGCTTTGCCACCCATTGAACAACAATTTTATGAGACATCCAGCAAAGGCAAAATTCCTCTGTTGCAACGGTTATTAAGCTTGCATCAGCCATCCTCTTGCGTGGTGTTTTGCAATACCAAAAAAGATTGCCAGGCTGTCTGCGACGCGCTGAATGAAGTAGGGCAAAGTGCATTGTCATTACACGGCGATTTGGAGCAACGCGATCGCGATCAGACCCTGGTACGTTTTGCTAACGGTAGCGCCCGTGTACTGGTCGCGACTGATGTTGCTGCGCGTGGTCTGGATATTAAATCGCTTGAGCTGGTGGTGAACTTTGAGCTGGCGTGGGACCCTGAAGTTCATGTACATCGCATCGGTCGTACAGCGCGTGCAGGAAATAGCGGTCTGGCGATCAGTTTCTGTGCCCCGGAAGAAGCACAGCGGGCCAATATCATTTCTGACATGTTGCAGATAAAACTTAACTGGCAAACGCCGCCAGTTAATAGTTCCATTGTGCCGCTGGAAGCCGAAATGGCAACGTTGTGTATCGATGGCGGGAAAAAAGCCAAAATGCGCCCGGGTGATGGATTAGGTGCGCTGACAGGAGATATCGGGCTTGATGGCGCAGATATTGGCAAAATCGCCGTGCATCCGGCGCATGTCTATGTCGCGGTGCGTCAGGCTGTTGCTCATAAAGCATGGAAACAGTTACAGGGCGGGAAGATTAAAGGAAAAACGTGCCGGGTGCGGTTATTAAAATAATGAAATGTTGAATCGCAGGGTGCAAGAGTCAACATCTTCTTCGGGATTGCCGGATGCGACGCTGGCCGCGTCTTCTCCGGCCTCCATAAGAGTAGCCCGATACGCTTGCGCATCGGGCGCTATCCTGGTTATTTCACTTCAACCACATTCAGCCGTAACTCATCCAACTGATTTTCATCTTCTTCAGGCTGCCAACCCGCCGGTTGTAGAGGGATCTCTTCGCGATCAAACGCCAGATCACCCCCGTTAACCACTTCAGAACCGTGGGTAATGCCTTTGAAATCGAACAGGTTGGTATCGCACAGATGCGACGGCACCACATTCTGCATCGCGCTGAACATCGTCTCGATACGCCCTGGATAACGTTTATCCCAGTCACGCAACATGTCAGCAATCACCTGACGTTGCAGGTTAGGCTGTGAACCGCACAGGTTGCACGGAATAATCGGGAACGCTTTTGCATCGGCAAAGCGCTGAATATCTTTCTCGCGGCAGTAGGCCAGCGGACGAATAACGATATGTTTGCCATCATCGCTCATCAGTTTCGGAGGCATACCTTTCATCTTACCGCCGTAGAACATATTTAAGAACAACGTTTGCAGGATATCGTCACGATGGTGACCCAACGCGATCTTCGTCGCCCCCAGTTCCGTTGCGGTACGATAAAGGATACCGCGACGAAGGCGAGAACACAGTGAGCAAGTGGTTTTGCCCTCTGGAATCTTCTCTTTCACGATACCGTAAGTATTCTCTTCAACAATCTTGTACTCAACGCCCAGCTTTTCAAGATACTCGGGCAGAACGTGTTCCGGGAAGCCCGGTTGCTTTTGATCGAGGTTAACAGCCACCAGCGAAAAATTGATTGGCGCGCTTTGCTGCAAATTGCGCAGAATCTCCAGCATGGTATAGCTGTCTTTACCCCCGGAGAGGCAAACCATGATGCGATCGCCTTCTTCAATCATATTGAAGTCAGCAATGGCTTCGCCCACGTTACGACGCAGACGTTTTTGTAATTTGTTCAGGTTGTATTGTTCTTTCTTACTAATTTCTTGATTTTGCGACATTTAAAAGCGACTCAATTCGTTATATGGCATCAGAAGAGTATGCGTCATGCCGGAACGCCCAGCATAAGAAATCTGATATAAAAAACTGTGGCGTGTATGGTACGGATTAGAGGGGAAAATGTCAGCACATTTGCGAAATGAATCAAAAAGCCCGCAGCAATGTGCGGGCGTTAGTGTCAGCGCACAACCAGCACGGAGCACTCTGCGTGACGCACTACAGCTGCGGCGTTGGAACCGAGCAGATAAGTGGTGATATCCGGTCGATGGGAAGCAATGATGATCATATGAGCGGGGATCTTCTTCGCCAATTCCAGAATGCGGTCTTTGGGCGAGCCTTCCTCAACATGGACATGCACTCTGTCGGTTGGCAGTTTAAATTTTTTAATGATCTCTTCCAGTTGCGATTTGGCTTCCGCTTTCAGGTCATCCATTGCCGGTAATTCTGCGGAATACGCTAAACCCAGAGAGGCATAGTAGGGCAGTGAAGGTATTACCGTCAGGAAATGAACCTCTGCATCATCAATCTTTGCCTCTTCCTCAACGTGGCTAATCACGCGTTGAGTTAATTCTGAATCGGAAATATCGATAGGGACAAGAATCGTTCTGTTCATAAAACCTCCTGTTTTAGTATCCGCATAAAGTGTAACGCCAGATGACACTTTTTGTGTAATGACGGAGTTCACATTTTTAATTTAGATCAAAGGAGGAAGAATAAGCAGAAAAAGCCCGCCATAACAGCGGGCAGGAGGATTTAGAACTGATAAACCAGACCTAAAGCGACAATATCATCGGTAGAGATGCCATTGGCAGCGTAGAAGCTGTCATCTTCATCCAACAGGTTGATTTTATAGTCAACGTAGGTGGACATGTTTTTATTGAAATAGTAAGTCGCGCCAACATCGGCGTATTTAACCAGATCTTTATCATCAACACCTGCCGGGTTGTCTGCACCACCCGCAGCGTGCAGGTCACGGCCTTTAGACATCAGGAAAGAGACTGCCGGACGCAGACCAAAATCAAACTGGTACTGTGCAGTAACTTCAAAGTTCTGGGTTTTGTTAGCAACAGCATAATCGCTGTCGCCAAACGGGGTCATATTACGCGTTTCTGAATACATGGTTGCCAGGTAAATATTGTTAGCATCGTATTTTAGCCCAGCAGTCCACGCGTCTGCTTTATCACCACCCGCCGCAGTATGGTTAACCTGGTCATTGGTGCGGTCAGAAGAGGTGTATGCCGCACCAGCGCTAAAGCCCATGCCTAAATCATATGTTGTGGAAAGACCCCAGCCGTCACCGTTTTCATGGCGAACATCACGTCCGTTGTTGGTGCCTTCCTGACCATTACTGGCTCCTTCGTTGTTACCTTGATACTGCACCGCGAAGTTCAGACCATTTACCAGACCGAAGAAATCAGTATTACGATAAGTCGCGACGCCATTGGCTCGACCAGTCATAAAGTTGTCTGCATTGGTATAAGAGTCACCGCCAAATTCAGGCAGCATATCGGTCCAGCCTTCGATGTCGTACATTACGCCATAATTACGTCCGTAATCGAAAGAACCGTAATCTGCAAATTTCAGCCCGGCAAATGCCAGACGGGTCCATGACTGGTTTTTTGAAGATTCAGTGTTGTTTGCCTGAATATTGTATTCCCATTGACCGTAGCCAGTGAGTTGATCGTTAATTTGGGTTTCGCCTTTAAAACCCAGACGCGCATAGCTCTGGTCGCCATCTTTCGCTGAATTATCAGAAAAATAATGCAGGCCATCAACTTTGCCATACAGATCTAATTTGTTGCCGTCTTTATTATAAACTTCGGCTGCATGTGCAGCACCTGCGGCGAGCAGGGTAGGAATTAAAAATGCCAGTACTTTGCTTTTCATTGAATAAATCCTTTAGTTATTTTATTTGCCTTTTATCCCCATTTCGGGGAGTGAAAACATCCTAAAGGAGAAGTTCAGTTAGCCGATAAATATCATTTGTTACGCCTTAAGTAAAACCTTAATCAAATAATTCCTCTGAAATGATAATAAGTCTGGTGAATGTATCGAAGATAATACATACAAAATAAAAATTATCCTTTTAATTTGCTATACGTTATTCTGCGCGGGTTATATGCCTTTATTGTCACAGATTTTATTTTCTGTTGGGCCATTGCATTGCCACTGATTTTCCAACATATAAAAAGACAAGCCCGAACAGTCGTCCGGGCTTTTTTTTTAGAATTGGATAATCCTTATCCAGAGCATTTAATCGGTGTTGCTTTTTTCCGCTTTTCCGGCCATTTGTGCCAGGAAGTCATAGCGTTTTTGCAAATCAGCTGCAGCATCTTTCCATAACTGTTCTGCCACTTCTGGCTGCTGCGAATTCAGCCGACGGAAACGTTGCTCGTGAAGTAACGTTTCTTCCAGTGCTTCTGACGGCGGGCGTGAATCCAAGGCCAGCGGCAGTTTGCCTTCATCGGCACGACGAGGATCGAAGCGATATAGCGGCCAGAAGCCGGTAGCAGTGAGTTGGCGCATCTGGTCGTGGCTGAGAGCCAGATCGTAACCATGCTCTTCACACGGGCTATAAGCGATGATCAGCGATGGCCCCGGATACGCTTCCGCTTCCTGAATCGCTTTCACCGTCTGGTTCAGCTGCGCGCCGAGAGAAATCTGCGCCACATAAACATGGCCGTACATCATCATACTGACGCCAAGATCTTTACGCGCTTTACGTTTGCCGTGCTCGCCAAATTTAGTTACTGCACCCAGCGGTGTCGCTTTCGACGCCTGACCACCGGTGTTGGAATAGCATTGCGTATCCAGCACCAGAATGTTGACGTTTTCCGTCAAACTCAATACATGATCCAGACCGCCAAAGCCGATATCGTAAGCCCAGCCATCACCACCAATCAGCCAGATTGATTTTTCCACCAGTGCATCTGCATCACGTAGCAGTTCATGTGCTTCGGCAACATCGTTGAGTTGCTGGCGTAAAGCTGCAACCTGTTCACGACGAACCTCTGGCGTGGCGTCTGATTTCAACGCCGTCAGTAATTCCGCCGGGATTTTATCGGCAAATTGATCCAGCAGACGCAGCACGCGGACACGGTGTTGATCGACCGTCAGGCGGAAACCAAGGCCAAATTCGGCATTATCTTCAAATAGAGAGTTCGCCCATGCCGGCCCACGACCGTTGGCATCGGTGGTATACGGTGTAGAGGGCAGGTTACCGCCATAAATTGAAGAACAGCCAGTGGCGTTAGCGATCAACATCCGGTCGCCATAGAGCTGAGTCAGCAATTTAATATACGGCGTCTCGCCACAACCGGAGCAAGCACCTGAATATTCAAACAGCGGTGTAATCAGCTGCGATGTACGAATATCAATACGTTCCAGTTTGCTACGGTCGATTTCTGGCAGGTTGAGGAAGAAATCGTAATTGATTTTCTCTTCTTCGACATGTTCCAGGCGAGACATCATATTGATGGCTTTAATCTCTGGATTCTGACGGTCTTTCGCCGGGCAAACTTCGACGCACAGGTTACAACCGGTGCAATCTTCCGGTGCCACCTGCAAGACATATTTCTGCCCGCGCATATCACGCGATTTCACATCCAGCGAATGCAGGCTGGCAGGGGCGTTTTCCATCGCTTCAGGGGGCACCACTTT
>OGEM01001374.1_pt1 | contig 10576 bp, 8 predicted proteins | sample 1570741 | NCBI WGS metagenome assembly OGEM01 (sample SAMEA2582141, study PRJEB24529) | metagenome | biome: Human gut stool | place: China | collected 2011
CGCTCCCGGATACGAGACCGTGGGGTTTTTAGTATTCACCAGCAGGCGGGCCGTACAAGGGTTCTCCTGCCAATATGAATTTTCACTGATCACCGCCGTGTAGCGGTAATAACTCTTAGAAATCTCTTGGCCGTCTATCTTTTCGGTATAGTTATATTTCGTAGCAGGCACCTGAAGGATGAACAGAGACATACGGTGCTCCATCGCGAAGCTGAGCGTGTGGTTGCTATACACGCCACGGGCCGTCATCAGGTCGGAGGCGGTGTATTGGGCGTAGGTACTCTGGTCGGTTTCAACAAGCCAATAATTGACTACAGTCTTAAAGAAGTCTTTGTCGCCGGGCGATACCCCGCCGATCAAATCTCTATCGTCCCGGTAGGGATAATAGGCATGATAACTCCTGTCGGGTGAGTATAAGAGCTGGGAAGTGCCGGCAGGCAGCGTCCACTTGCCTCCCTGTAGGGTAAGGCAGAGGTTCTCCACCTCCAGGGTTCCGTCCTTCACCACGTAGAGGCCGATGCGGTCGCCTTCGGTGAAGACGGTGCGGTAACCGCGTTCCTGGGCGCGGGTTTGCCCGGTGGCGTACATGCCGCCGTCGCTCACGGTGATGGTGAGGGGGCGGGCATCGGGGTCGGTGCCGGCAGGGGGCAGTTCGTCCAGTGCGTCGGACGTGCATGCCGCCAGCATCAGGATGAGGGCGCAGGCCAGGGATGCTGCCGGGGGAAATATGGAATGATGTTGTTTCATACGGTTTCTTTTTTATTGATGAATTTAGTTGTTACTGTTCTACTCGACCGGATGCCACGTACCTCCTCCTTCTCCTCCTCCTTCCACACGGATATTTTCGATACCTTCCGAGGTCACGGTGAGGCGGTACTCGTACATCTTGCCACTGAAGAAGTTCGCTTCGCCTGCGGCGGGGGTGTAGTAGAAGGTCTTTCCTCCGATGACTATTTTCACGAACTTCTGTTTCGACATATCTTGGGGAAGGAGCAGGGCGCGCACGGTGCGTACGTATCCGTCGGCGGCAGGGGTCACTTCGTTGGGGGTGATGCGGTCGATGCGGGGGGTCACTTGCTCTACGGTTCCATTGCTTAAATTGATACTCCCTCCCGTGCACGCAAGGTTTTCAAAGGTTACAGTGGCGCGCTGCAGTTCATCGTCGTCCACGCCGTTGCCCGCTTTGAGGTGTACCACCACTTTGGCTGTGACGTGGCGGAAGACGAGGGTCTTATCGGGGGACGTTACGGCGATGCGGAGGTAGGGAGCAACCATGCAGTCGCTATCCTGATATCCTTCATCTCTCTGGTCGGCCTGTACAAAGAATGAAGCAATATTCCTCGACGACGGATATAACCCATAAATCTTCTTTTCCTCATCCAGGTTTGCCCAGTTGTATTCCATCCCACTTACACTCAGCTTTCCATCGGGTTTGACGGAGAAGTTGTCCACCATATTCATCACCCCATCGCCTCTTATAATCCACAGCATCACCCTTTCTCCCCCTTCCCACCTGTTTTCGGTGGTAGCCCGTGTCTGGGCGTTGGCGGAGGAATATCCCTCTACGGCTGCGTAGAGTTCCAGCGGCACGCCGCCTTCGGGCCATGCCGCGTCGTCATCGCCTGTGCAGGCAGCCAAAACCAAGGCTGCCCACAGGTACATTATATATATTGGTATGTTCGTCGTCTTCATTTTTTTCTTTATATTTATTGTTTACGGATTACTCCTGAAATGCAGAGCCTTCTACGGGTGCGCCTATGGTTTCCCAGTTCTCGATGTTGGTTTCCAGCGTCAGTCCCTTATAGTCCACGGTTATCTTATAGATGTACCGCTTGCCGCTTTTCAGCTTCAAGGCATCTCCGGCGGGGATTTTGTAGGCGAAGCTCGTGCCGTCTGCCAGCTTCACGCGGATAAAGACGGTGCCTGCGGTTAGTTCCTGGGGCACCACGATGGCTTCGGCGTACTGGAGATTGGTGGCGTTAAAGTCTGTCGTCACCACCGTGGGGATGGTAATCGGAGTGGCGGGGTTGGCAGCGAGGGCTATCATCGCCTGGCGTTCGGTCTCGCTACTCATGTCGGCGGCTTTCTTGGGGGTGAAGGTGGCCTTCAGGGCGGTGTTCTCCAGGGTCACGATGACACCGGTGAGGTCGGGGGCGCCGTTGCCGCGCTTCAGCACTACTTCTACTTTAGATAGCAAATGGTAGAAAGTGAGGGTCACGTTAGAGGCGGTGGGGGCCACGTTCCGCTTGGTGGAATAGAGCAGGTCGGAGGCGGCGTAGGCGGTTTGTGTGGTCTGGTCGGCCTTCACTTCGTGGGACACCGATGCGGGGAAGGCTTCTCCTGCCGGGGCAGGGTTGGCATGGATGGCATAGATGTTCACGGGGTCGGGCGAGATGTAGTACATGTCGCTGGCGTAAGTGAAGCCGCCGGTGCCGTCGGCGGTGAGCACGTTGTTCTGGTAGAGGGGGAGGTTTTTGCTGTCGTCCACCCAGGCAGATACTTCCAGTCCTGTGCCAAGCTGTGTGTCGAGGCCGTAGGAACGGGTCTGGGAGGTGACGCCGCTGGTGAGGCGGATTTCGCCGTTCCAGTTGTCGGTGCTTGCTTCGTTGTCGTTGTTGCAGGCGGCAAGCGCAAGGGCTGCTGCGGCAATGATTGATAAGTTTCTAAGTTTCATAATCTTACATTCTTAGTATTATTTATTCAATTGTTCGTTTCCATTCCGGCCGAGCCGTTTTCGCCGTCTTCGCCATTGCCCGGCGTCCAGTCGGTAATGGTGGCGGAGAAGTCCGCTTCCGTAGGTGTTTCTACTATTTTCCCGCCCAAGGCGAGTGGCTTATACTTCTCGGCGTTGAAGGGGGCAAGCTTCTGCTGCACACACGCCACGACGAGCAGGCGCACCGTGGCCGCCCATTTTCCGGCATTGGCTCCTTCCGTTACTTTCGCAAACGCCAGTGCCACGTTCAGCGGCGTACCATGCGTGCCGTTATCCATATCCAGCGTCGAGGCAACCCCCGAAAGGTAGCCTTCGATTCGCTCTATCCTGTCCGTGGTACTGCCCGTCGGCTCGATGAAGAGCGTCAGTTGGCGTACTTGCTGCTGCATCACAACGGTAAGGGGGTGGTCGGTGTCCGCTTCTATCATAGTTTCCGTCACTCCCTTAAACAACGAGCCCGGCATCTGCTGCACGAAGGGAGCCGCTCCGTCCACGTTACCCGAAGCCCCGGCGACGGTTGCCACGCTGCCGCTCATGGTGATGTGCTGCGGCGTGTTGTAGACATGCAGATGGTAGCTGCCCGGTTCAAAAAGAGGTTCGAGCAGGTTCGTGGTGCCGATGAGGATGGCGGAGTAGTCACCGGCTTCTACCGTATAGCTTGCGGGTGCGGTCAGTCCCTCGCCGATGCCGCTCCAGTCGGTAACGAGGGTAATTGCCCCTTGCTCCGGATGCGGGGTGTTGTAGATGGGGTCTTTCACGTCGCAGGCGGCAAAGGATAGCGCTGTGGCTGCTACGATAAGACATTGTCTGATGTTTCTTTTCATATTCGTTGGTTTTAGATGATTCTACTTGTTGCTTCCCATAGTCCATACGAGGCTGATGCCTGCTTGTGTGGGCCCCCAGAAGTTCTTGCTCTCATTCCGTTTCTTATATACGCGCACGCCGTCGGTCATGCCGAAGCTGTCATATTCGGAACGGGTATAGCCCAGGCCGAGGTTGAAGTCGAGGGAGAAACTGCGGGAGAGGGATAATTGGTAACCCAGCGTCACGCCCGCATTCCATAGCTTACCCTGATAGCCGGTATCCTTTGAAACGATACCGCCCAACATATACTTATATATATTATATTCCCCATAGCTGCCCGAGACTCCAGCGTAAAAATGTTTTTTATCCAAAAGGTACCAGCGTACTTCAGGGTTGACGAGCCACATCTTCTGTACTTTATCACGCTCACCGCCCCACCACGAGAGGCTGCCGTCCAGCTTGATGCCGACATTCTCATTCACCCGCCATTCCACGCCAAGCGTAGGAAGCAGGAAGGCGTCATACAACACATTCGTGCGGACGGCAAACCGATAAGGCTGTTCCGTCTCCCGGATGCGTTGCTCTGATACAAGGACAGGCCGTTGCTCCGCTGCGGAAGGTTCGGATGGTTGCTCCACGGCGGTTTCCGTTTTTTGCTCCACGCATCCTTGTTTTGGTTGGGGGTCTTCCCGTTTTACTCTTTCTTTGATGGGTGTCTTCTCCGACATAGCCTTAGCCGAAGGGATACGGAGCGTCACTACCACTATATCCTTATTATCCTCATACACACGCGCGTAATTGGCGGTGATGAAATCCGCTTCTTTCAGCCCTTTGCGGATGATAAGTTCCGACTTCACGCGATTGGCACGGGCGAATGCCATGTTCAGGTTCTCTTTAGTGGTGGACAACGAAGCACAGTAGCCGTCCACATAAACGGGCATGTTACCCTTCGCGATCTCCGCCTTGTGATGGTCTAGCAATCCATAGAGCCTTTCAAGTTCCGCCTCATTGCCCGCAAGGATAAACATCTCCCCGCCCGGAAGAAAACGGAAAGTGATTACTCTGTCTTCTGCTTTCTGTGCGGAAGCTGTTGCTCCGGATAATATGAATATAAGAAGCAGAGCCAGCAGTTTTTCTTGTAATTGTTTCATAAGGTTCATTTTTATTTGTTTCACTCTAAATATGTAATGTTATTTATAGGGTATCAATAGGATATAAATCATCTGACAACAAAGTTAAAGGCATGCTTTGGGTTCCCTTAACAAAAAGGTAAATAAAACCTATATCAAAAAGTAAATCTTACATTTTTCTTAGTACGTTTAGTTGTTTCAGTACGCCTGGTTGCGTTTTTTAGTACGTCTGGTTGTATTTTAGCCCATATAAGGTGTTTTTTGAGATAAATCAAGGAAGGTATTATTCATTTTATTAAATTTGCAAAACAGATACACAAACCTCATGGACAACAGAACACTTATCTTACTTTTCACTTGTTTCATACCGCTTTTTACAGCAGTAGTGGGGACGATTATTGAAGCTATTTCCTTACAGGATAGTGTGACCGTCCGTGAAAAACATGTTAAGAGGATGCTTATGTGTTATTTCCTGATGTTTATTTTTATTAGTACCGGAGTGGCTACCGGAGTGGCTTTGCCGAAGATTGCCATACAGATATTACCACTCACTGTTTTTTCCCTTTACATAGCTCCCGTCCTCTATTATCGTTTCGTTTACCTGCTGACCAATACGGAGAACAAGGAAACTTCTCATTTCAGCAGACATTACCTCTTTCCGGTTCTGTCCGCTCTCGGTTTTTGCACCTTTTATTATACTGTCCCGCCCGCCATCCGCCTGCAATTGGTGGTAGAAAGGACTGTTGCCGGTTATCCGGCCACTACCTTTATCTTCAAAACGATTCCGTTGGTACAGTTCGCCCTTGCCATCCTATATATGTCGCTCGTCTTCCGAAAGCTGACAATATGTTACCGTCAAAACGGGCCAAAAAGTGTTTTATGGAAGAAATGGTTCCACATTTCCGTTTTCCTATGCAGTCTCTCCATCATTTGGTCGGGAGCGTTCTGCCTGACGACGTGCCGCCGGGTAGCGGTAGCCGCTTTATCCATAGCGATTGTCGCGGCCTGGATACAGGCCATTCATCTCTGTTGCCACACCTTCAATCGAAGGTCGTTGCTCTTCCTGCCGCTCACCATTGCTCCTATTCCCCTGAAAATGCCTTTCAGGGAACAACTTTTCGAGCAAAGAAACGGTAGCGGAAGGCATCGTACATATACCCGCTGGACACAAACCGGCGATCCCGTGAAGGTAGAACCGGCACCTCTCAACCGTAAACTCTTTGAACAGCAAGTCATCGGGAGAAAATTATATCTGAATCCGCAACTCCGGTTGTCCGACCTGATGGAGCTTTTCAACACCAACCGCAGTTATCTTTCCGGTTTTATCAATGAAACGTATGGCTGCGGCTTCAACGGATATATCAACCGGCTGCGGCTTCGCGAATTCGAACGTCTGATGAACCTGCCCAGTAACCGGAAAAAAGCGGCAACCAAACTCTATGCGAAAGCCGGGTTTCCCAACTATCAGACTTATCTTAGAATTAAAAAGAAGGTTTACAATCAGGAAAGTTAAATACGCAGAGTGACATGATTACGAAAGAGTTTTTGCAATACACCGGCTTTTGTGCCCCCATTATTTCTTCATTGGGGTGCGCAATTATGCTTGTCCTTTTCCGCCATACCCATGCCAAATCAGAAGAGGGAACACTGCACCGCCTGCTGGTGTCATACTTCCTGTTGGTGAGCTTAGGGTGGATATGCTCGCTCGCCTATGTCTATCTCCCTTTGCTGTATGTGCGTATCAATGTCTTTTTTTATCTGATTGTATTTTGGAGCCAAGTAATCTTCTACCAGTTTATCTATACACTTACCCGGTTGCCCGGAGAAAAACCGTTCTCAAGAATCCACTATATTTTTCCTTTGGTGATAGTCGGCACATTCGCCGTATGGTCGGCTTTCGTACCTTTTGAAACGCAAGTGCATATTGTCACATCGCGGGGAGAAGTTGCGCCCGGTTACGAAGCCTACTCCCGTTTCTTTACCGCCCGCCTGCTGCTACGGGGAATATGGAACATATCCTACACCGCCCTTGCCTGGTGGCGGCTGCTGGCTTACCGCCGTTCCATATCCGATTATTCTGCCAATGCCGACCGCACTTCGTTGGCTTGGGTGACACTTTTGCTGCTGATTTCGTTCAGTCTGGTTCCTCCTTCTCTGCTTTCGGCCATTTTCTCCAAAAAGATACTGATAGCGTCGCTGTTGCTGCTGATTCCACAATTGTTGCTGGTAGTGCAGCACGCTGTGGTCTGTTACAATATGGCTGTCGGGAATTTCGTGGTTATTTATTATCCGGGAGAAGAAATAGAGACAGAATCAAAGGAGAATGCCGAAATGGAAATGGAAATGGAAAAAGAAACTGAATCGGAGCGGGCGTATAAACGGAAAAAGTTTGAAAAATATATATATGAACATCGCCCGTATCTGAATCCCGATTTACGGATAACGGATCTGATGCAGGCTTTTCACACGAACCGAACGTATATCTCCCGGTTTATCAACCGCGAATATGGAATGAATTTCTCCCGTTATATCAACATGCTACGCCTTCGTGAAATGGAAGCGTTGCGCAACGACCCGGCCTGCTCCCGCCTTCCCGAAGAGGAACGCGCCTGCCTGGCAGGATTCAGCAATTTTCGCAGCTATCAACGTGTAAAGAGGATGGCGGAGAAGGAAAATAGATCATGTTTTCCAGAGACTGGAAAACAAACAACATATAAACAGTAAGCAAAATGAATAATATTACGAATTATTACGGAGACTTGGGCATATTTCTTTATTATACCCCTATCGTGAGTGCTTTTATGGCTGCATTCGCCCTACTTGCCAACCGTCGGCGAACTCCTTCGCAAACGTGGTTGGCTCTTGTCTTAGTTACATTAGGAACCGGCATGGCTGCCAGCTTCCTGTTCGACCGCTATTTCAGCGCGAGCCATAGCGAAATATTCCGCCCGGTCAATTTTATTTTTTCAACGGCAAATTCCATTGTCATTCTGTTTTACTATGTTTCACTGATGCGTCCCCAATTGCTTACCCGGAAATATATGCTTTATTTTAGTGGGGGCTGGGCGCTATTTTCTCTATTTGTCCTGTTGCCCGGCACGTTTTCGGCACGTTTTCAACCGGTTCAGGGTATCCACAGGTTGGCGAATTTATCTTCGCTGCCGATGGTTTTCCACCTTCTGACTATCTGTTGCATCCTTGTTTTTTATACCTGGATGGGTGTTTTTATACTACGTATCTACCGTGATTACCGTAAGTTTATCGTCAACAGTTATTCTTTTGTGGGAGGGATTACCCTTTCGTGGGTGAGCATTACGATCTATTTGTTTATTATCATGGGCATCCTCGATATACTCTGGATGGTGAACACTTCCGCCGGATACAAAATGCTGTTCAATGTCGTTTCTTTGGGAGCGGTGTGGACCCTGTTCTGGTATGGTTCCCGCCAGAGCGCGATTCCTCCGGTGGATATTGAGCCGAAGAAGAAAAGCTTCAAGGAAGTGGAAGAGTTATCTGTCACCACGGATGACAAGCAAGCAAAACTCAAAATACAATTGCTGGAATATTTCAATCATAAAAAGCCTTATCTGAATCCGGAACTTTCGCTGAAAGAGGTGGCACAAGCGTTGCAGACAAATCATTATGCGCTTTCCCGTTTTATCAACAAAGAGTTTGAGGTGAATTTCTATACACTTATCAACCGTTTCCGTGTGGAGTATATACTTCACCTGATCGAATTGAACAAAGGTACTATCAACTGCGATACGCTTCATGCAATTTCCGGTTTTAAGAGCCGTACCACCTTTTTTAAACAGTTTAAGGAGATTGCCGGATGCACGCCACAGGAATACATCGAAAGCCGGAAGACGGAAAAGTCCAACAATAGTACGATAAAAACAAAACTATTTTAGAGTAAATCAAGAAGAAATCTTTCTTTTTTCGTATTTTTGTCCCAATATGCACGTTTAATCCAAGTAGATAACGAACATTAGCAAAAAAAAGAATGAAAGTAATTGATTTAATACATAGCAACAAGAAAACTGCTTTTTCTTTCGAAATACTTCCACCGCTGAAAGGAACGGGAATAGAAAAGTTATATCAGACAATCGATACGCTTCGGGAATTTGACCCGAAATATATCAATATCACTACCCACCGCAGCGAATACGTGTATAAAGACCTCGGTAACGGATTGTTTCAGAGAAACCGCTTGAGAAGGCGTCCGGGAACGGTTGCCGTGGCTGCCGCCATCCAGAACAAATACAATATTACGGTAGTCCCGCATATTTTGTGCAGCGGATTCACACGTGAAGAAACCGAGTATGTATTGCTCGACCTGCAATTTCTGAATATCACGGAATTACTGGTGTTGCGTGGTGACAAAGCGAAACATGAGTCGGTATTTACACCGGAAGGAGACGGATACCATCATGCTATTGAGTTGCAGGAGCAAATCAATAATTTCAATAAAGGTATTTTTGTGGACGGTTCGGAGATGAAAGTCAGCAGTACACCGTTTTCTTACGGGGTGGCTTGTTATCCGGAGAAGCACGAAGAAGCGCCTAATATCGAGACTGACCTTTACTGGCTGAAGAAAAAAGTGGAGAACGGGGCGGAATATGCCGTGACACAGTTGTTCTACGATAACAGGAAATATTTTGAATTTGTGGAGCAGGCGAAGGCGGCAGGTATCAATATACCTATCATTCCGGGAATCAAACCGTTCAAGAAGCTGTCTCAATTGAGCATGATTCCAAAGACTTTCAAAGTGGACTTGCCGGAAGACTTAGTGAAAGAGGCTTTGAAATGCAAAAATGACGCGGAAGCCGAGCAAGTAGGTATCGAATGGTGTGTAGCCCAGTGCAAGGAGTTGATGGCTCACGGAGTGCCGAGTATTCATTTCTACTCTATCGGAGCAGTAGACAGTATCAAAGAAGTAGCCAAAATCATTTATTGATATGTTTTTCAGAGACGTAATCGGACAAGAAGAAATCAAGCAACGGCTCATTCAGGAAGTGAATGAGGGGCGTATTCCACATGCCCAGCTTATCTGCGGACCGGAAGGGGTCGGGAAAATGCCGTTGGCTATTGCATACGCACGTTACATCAGTTGCACTAATCGGGGGGAGACTGATGCCTGCGGAACGTGTCCGTCCTGCGTGAAATTCAATAAATTGGTGCATCCCGACGTACATTTCGTATTCCCTATCGTGAAAAGCGCAAAGGGGAAAAAGGAAGTCTGCGATGATTATATAGCCGACTGGCGACCGTTTGTTATCAATCATCCTTACTTTAATCTCAATCACTGGTTAGGAGAGATGGATGCGGAGAACTCACAAGCATTGATCTATGCCAAAGAGAGTGACGAGATTCTGAAAAAACTTAGTTTGAAATCCAGTGAAGGGGGATTTAAAATTACGATTGTATGGCTGCCGGAAAAAATGCATCCGGTATGTGCCAACAAACTGCTGAAGTTGCTTGAGGAACCGCCCGAAAAAACGGTTTTCTTATTGGTATCGGAAGCGCCGGATATGATTCTGCCTACTATCCTAAGCCGTACCCAGCGCATGAATGTACGGAAGATTGATGAAGCCAGCATCGACCGGGTATTACAGACGAAATATAACATTTTGCCTGCCGACAGTATTTCCATTGCCCATCTGGCAAACGGGAATTTTATCAAGGCACTCGAAACAATTCATCTGAATGAAGAGAACCAGTTGTTTTTTGACTTGTTTGTCAGCCTGATGCGGTTGTCTTACCAACGGAAAATCAGGGAGATGAAAATGTGGAGCGAGCAAGTGGCGGGCATGGGACGTGAACGTCAGAAGAACTTCCTGGAATATTGCCAGCGCATGATTCGGGAGAATTTTATCTTCAACCTGCACCAGCGCAATTTGACGTATATGACGATTAATGAACAGAATTT
>OGEM01001377.1_pt1 | contig 10562 bp, 9 predicted proteins | sample 1570741 | NCBI WGS metagenome assembly OGEM01 (sample SAMEA2582141, study PRJEB24529) | metagenome | biome: Human gut stool | place: China | collected 2011
AGCCGTTATTTTCCAGCCGTTGTTTCAGCCACGGGTCCTGATAATCAGCCTGACTTGCCAGCGGGCCGCCAAAATCGCTTTCGCTGTAGTTTTTCAATAACGGGAAATACCAACTGCCGTCATAACGCACCAGCAACGGTTTATCGTTGGCGATAAGTTCAGAACACAAACTCAAACCAAACAAGACGAGGAAAATCCATAACGACCAGTAGCCGCGACGGTTATGACGAAAACGCGCCCAACGGGCCTGATTGACGGGGCTGAGTCGCGACATTAACGTCCCTCAAAATCAATACGCGGATCAACCAGCGTATAGCTGATATCACTGACAATATTCAGCAGCAGGCCAATCAGGGTGAAAATATACAAAGTACCAAACATTACAGGATAATCGCGCGAGACGGTCGCTTCGTAGCCCAGTAAGCCCAGACCATTGAGTGAAAACATCACCTCAATCAGCAGCGAGCCGGTAAAAAACATGCTGATAAACGTCGCCGGAAAACCGGCAATCACCAGCAGCATGGCGTTGCGGAACACATGTTTCCAGAGAATATTTTTTTCACTTACCCCTTTCGCACGTGCGGTCACCACGTATTGCTTGCGCACTTCATCAAGGAATGAGTTTTTTGTCAGCATGGTCAGCGCCGCAAAGCCGCCAATCACTGTCGCCAGCACCGGCAGCGTGATATGCCACAGATAATCGGTGATTTTCTGATACCACGGCAGCGAATCAAAGTTAGCGGAAACCAGGCCGCGTAGAGGGAACAGGTCGAAATAGCTGCCGCCCGCGAAGAAGACAATCAGCAGGATGGCAAACAAAAAGGCCGGAATGGCGTAGCCGATGATGATAAATGCGCTACTCCAGACGTCAAAGCGGCTCCCATTATAAACAGCTTTGCGAATGCCTAACGGAATCGACACCAGATAGATAATCAGCGTGCTCCACAATCCGAGGGTGATGGAAACCGGCAGACTGTCTTTAATCAGCGTCAGCACCGAGGCGCTGCGAAACAGGCTATCGCCAAAATCAAAGCGGATGTAGTCCCAGAGCATTTTGAAGTAACGTTCGTGGATCGGCTTATCAAAACCGTAGCGATGAGTGATCTCAGCGATCACTTCTGGATCTAATCCGCGTCCGCCACGGTAATTACTGTCGCTGATATTGCCGACACCCGTTTGCGCATGGCTGGCACGAACACCTTCACCGCCTGCGCCGGGTAATACTCCGGCATTACCAAACTCAATGGCGGCGATGGCCTGGTCGACCGGACCGCCAGGCGCAATTTGCACGATGAAAAAGTTGATGGTGATAATCGCCCATAATGTTGGGATCACCAGCAACAGACGGCGAATCAGGTAAGCGCCCATCTACTCTCCCTGTTTGCTGGCGGACGGCAGTTTGGCCGCTTTATTGACGTCATACCACCAGGTATCGATACCGAGGCTATAGATGGGGCGCACGGCCGGCTGGGAGAATTTATCCCACCAGGCGAGACGGTCTTCCGCCATGTACCACATTGGCAGCATGTAATAATTCCACGTTAATACGCGATCCAGTGCTCGCCCCAACGGCAGTAATTTTTCTTTATTTCCCTGCGCGGCAATAATTTGGTTGATCAGCGAGTCGATAACCGGGCTTTGCACGCCGGGGGCATTATAAGTGGAATTGATATATTCCGATGACCAGGAAATCTGTAAATCGGAACTAGGCCACGGCATCGCCCGCCATAGGCGCGGCATCATGTCATAGTCGCGACTGCGCATGCGGTTAGTGATTTGCGAGTTATCCACCTTGCGAATGTCCATGTTGATACCCAGCCGTTGCAGGCTGTGCTGGAACGGCAATACCCACTGACTATTGCTGCTTGCGGGAAGCAATAATTCAAAGCTGAGTGGCTGACCCGTTGTGGCATTAACGCGTTGCTGACCCTTCAGCATCCAGCCTGCTTCGTTGAGAAGTTTGTCGGCTTTTAACAGGTTGTCACGATCGTAGCCATCGCCTTTGGATACCGGCGGCTGGTAGATTTGTGTGAAGACTTCTGGCGGTAGATCTTTTTTCATTGGTGCCAGAAGCACCAGCTCCGCGGCGTCGGGGTAATTTCTGGCCGCGTATTCGGTATTCTGAAAATAACTGTTCGTGCGACTCCAGGCATTGTAAAACAACGCCTTGTTCATCCATTCAAAGTCAAAGGCGAGAGTGATTGCTTCCCGCACCCGGCGATCGCTGAATACTGGACGTTGGATATTAAACGCCAGCCAGCGCGTATCCTGGGCTGATTCGTTCTTTTGCTCATCTTTGATGATGTATTTTTTATCGAAATTTTTACCGGTATAGCGCGTGGCCCAGTTTTTGGCGTCGTTTTCCATACGCAAATCAAAGGCACCGGCTTTAAACGCTTCAAAGGCGACATTATCATCGAGGTAATAATCGTAGCGAATGGTGTCGAAATTCCAGCGTCCGCGGTTTACCGGTAAGTTTGCTGCCCAGTAATCTTTCACGCGGGAATAGACAATATTTTGCCCCATTTTCCAGGACGTAATTCGGTACGGACCACTGGCAAGCGGAGGCGTGGCGAGCGGGTCGCTAAGTTTGTGATTCTTCCAGTACTTTTCTGGAAATACCGGCAGCGAAAACAGACTCAACATATCTTCTTTGCCGGGTTTAGCTAACTCAATGCGCACGGTTAACGGTGCAATGGCTTTGACGGTGGTGCCTTTGTAGACCAGACGAAATTGCGGCACGCCTTCAGTCATAAATTTTTGAAAAGTAAACTCTACATCGCGGGCAGTAATGGAAGAACCATCATGAAAACGGGCGCGCGGATTAATAGCGACCTCCACCCAGGAATAATCGTCAGCATAGCGTGCGCTTTCAGCAATCAGCGGGTAATAACTGCCTGGTTCGTCATCGGAAGTCGTAAATAGCGTGTCGTACAGCTGCTCGGTGCGTGCGCCCGGGTTGCCGCGCAGTGCATAGCGGTTGAAATTATCGAAGGTGCCGAGGGCTGACAACGTTATCTGCCCACCTTTTGGCGCGGCGGGGTTCACATAATCAAAATGGTTGAAATTAAACGCGTACCGGGGTTCGCCCAGCACGGCAAAGGCATAGCTTTCCTTGATAGCCTGCGCCTGCACACCAAAGGTGAACAGAGCGATAAACAGCAGCAGTATGCGCACAATCATCTGCAACGGATTTCCTTTTACTCATCATTAGCCGCAATCCGGCATGCTTTCACTATGAATAATAAGGGACGTAAGCACACCTTACCACTGCGGCGTATACGGTTTCTTCAGCCAGCGGACAAAATCGTCCAGCGGTAAAGGGCGACTAATCCAGTAGCCTTGCATGAAATTAACGCCGCGTTCGCTTAGCCATCGCGCCTGTTCCGGCGTTTCGACCCCTTCAGCAACCGTCAGCATATTGAGACGTTTCGCCAGCGTCAGCACCGCGTCAAGTACGGGTGAAGTGATCGTTTCCGTACCGATGGCGTTGATAAATCCACGGTCAATTTTCAGATAATCGAGCGTAAAACGCTCAAGATAGATAAGCGCGCTGTGCCCGGTGCCGAAGTCATCAATAGCAATTTCTATGCCGACCGAGTGCAGCCAGGCGAAGAGTTGTGTGGCTTCTTGCTCTTTCAGCATATCGCGCTCGGTAATTTCCAGCACAATCTGGAAATGGTGAGCGGGCAGGGAAGTGAGCAGTTTCTGGATATCTGCTTTAAAGCTTTCGCTGTGCAGATGGTCCGGCGCAATGTTAATGCCAAATTCGCCGCCTACCGCCAGTACTTTTTCTAATTCTGCGGCATCGCGGGCAATTAACTCAAACAGGTGCTGAGTCAGCGGCACAATCATCTTTTGCGATTCGGCAAAGTTAATGAAGGCATCCGGGGGAATTTCTCCCGCTACAGGATGCCGCCAGCGTAGCAGTACTTCCAGGCCCGTTACCCGCAAAGCTTGTGTATCCACCACCGGTTGATACGCCACGTAAAATTGTTCGCGCTTGATGGCGGTCATGATTTCTCTGCCGGGGCGCATACGTACGCTCATCAGGTAATAGCAGAGCAGGCCAACGACAGTTCCACTCATGCCGCCCAGTAAAAATGCGTACCACACATCGTTCCATGTCCAGTCATCCGCATAAAGCCGAACGGTCAGAGGAATGCCCGCAATTTTAGTTTCACGGACCGGCATTTCGGTTAATTCATTAACGTTCATCAAACGTGAAGAAAAGGTAGATAGCGCAGTATTGCCAATAATGAGGGCGACGCCATCGTAATCTTCCTGCCGTGAACTATAAAAGAGAGAAGGCGTCAGGTTGAGATTCAGAGCGGCAAACACACCGCTATTTTTCAGCAAAGGGTTGCGATACCAGATGACGATTGCGGGTTTGTTCGGCACCATCGGCGTGCCGGGTAAGATCGCCATATCGACGTTTTTATTAATGTCGAGCGCCGGAATCAATTCATTGAGTGGAATGTCCATCTCACCAGTCGCAGATGAACAGAATGTTTTTTTATCTTTCACCAGCACAAACGTACGGACATTCATGCTAAACGCCGCGCGAGCGGTCAGTTCGGGGTTAGCCTGCTGGCAGGTATCTAAGGTCAGCGGCTGGAGCCGGTCAGTAGTGGATTTCAGGTCGGCAAAATAGGTATCGAGATACTTTTGTACGTCGGTAATCAGTGTGTCGTATTTGACTTCGTGCTTATGCCAGGCCACTAAAAACTGAAGGCAGCTAACCAGTATCGCAATCATCACGCCTGCTACAATGCAGGTAAGCAGGAGCTTACGTCCAGAATTGGGAGCGCGTATGAACATGATTCCGTTAATTTCCTGAAATTACGACAACATTTAAAAGATAACAATGACCGGACTATAGCCTGGATCAAGACGCGGAAACATCATTTTCTCTGATGAATGAAAACAAAAAAGCACTGCCTAAGCAGTGCTTTCAGTTAACTCGTCAGGATAGCCAAGGGATTGCATCCAAACGGTTTATTAGCTGCGGCTGAGAACCCGGCGTGCTTCGTTGTAACGCTTCTTCCAGTACGGTTCATTCATGCTGGAAATAATAACACCACTGCTGGTGGAAGCATGGACAAACTGATTGTTGCCGATATAAATACCGACATGGCGTCCCGTTGAACCGGCACGGAACAGAACTAAATCACCCGTACGCAAATTACTGCGGGAAACAGATTTACCCATTTCCTGCTGTTCGTAAGTCGAACGCGGAAGTTCTAAGCCAAATTGCTCACGGAATGTACGCTGTACGAAACCAGAACAATCGATACCTTTTTTAGTGCTGCCGCCCAGACGATAACGTACGCCTTTCCAGTCAGCATACTGATCCATAATTCGCGATTTTACGTCGACATTACGAACCAGGTTTTCAAATTCATCCTGAGAAGCCTGCAGTGATGATGTTTCACTACCCACTGCACGTGTCTCAGGATGCATATTCTTTGCGGTGTTATTTGCACTACATGCAGAAAGCAGAACCGCTACTGCAATCGCGGGGATCCCGCGCAAGATATATCTCAAAATCGGTTGAGATTTGACCATGTTGTTTGTTTTCCCTTGAAGTCCTTAACGACAAATATCGTTATAAAAAAATGCCAAGCGACACGAGACTAATTACCTGGGCATGTTGAAACAATTCCTTAAGGCCAAATCTGTGGACTAACGCACAAAATTATATGCTGTGAGGATAATCTACCGCCGAGGCAAAACGAGTTCGAGATTACCCGATTGGTGCGGTCTTGGCGAGCGGTTTTACATGATTTTTTATAAGAAAAAGTGATACAGAAAGTTAATAAGCGGGATTGGTCAATTAAAGTACGATTGAGTGAAACGCATGCAATCCATTCATTTACTTAGAGAATGATTTTTGCGTTCGATAGATGAAAGCACGGTGCGCATCATCAGGATTATCCTCACTATAAAAATAAACCTGATGATGTTAATTACTGTGAGTTATTTGTTTTGGAAATGTTTGTTTTTTCCCGGTAGTGATTTGTCAAAAAAGGTGATTAATCGATCACTTAATGGCGTCAGCAACACCCAGGGCAAACCGATCAATATCACGGTCATCGAACCTACAATGATGTCAGTAAACCAGTGTGCGCCAATCATTACTCTGGGAAACGCAAAAACCACAAAAATAATAAGGGCGATAAGACCTGCAACTTTGCCGAAATAACGCCACATGAATGCCGAAAAAATAAGCAGCATCATGCCGTGATCGCCGGGAAAGCTATCTCGTGAGGCATCTTTCGTGGGGACAGAGAGCAGTTCGCTGACGCGGTTAATATTAGTAAACGTCAATGTTGGGCTGGCCCGTTTTACAGGAATTAATGCCTGACCCAGCTGGTTTAATACCACTGCAGTTAATAGCATGACCAGACCAATAATCACGATACGTCGTCTGCCTGGGGCGTTTTCTTTCAGCCAGAAACTCAGCATCAACATTCCCATCGCCAGCAGAGAACAACCGTCGAAAGCGCGATTGTTGGTCAATGCAACCAGCCACAAAAAGGCCTTACTTTCGACCAGTTTCTGATTAAAGAAATAAAAAATATCCGCATCAATCGGCAACCATAATCCATGATTAACGGGAATATACCAGGAAAGAAACAGCGCGAGGCCGACAATATTCAACAACACTATTTGCGGCAAATTTTTAATCATATTTTCTCTAATTATCTTACTGAAAAACGCAGGCAACCTTACGCGGTAGTCGCTAAACGAAGCTTCAACAGCGCGCTCTGCAAGGCATTCCAGTCAGCTTCGCTGCTGGAAATCAGCTCAATACGGCTGTCCGGTGGCGCAACGTTTTGCGTTTCAATGTGCAGGTCATCGCCCTGACGGTTGATTCGTACCAGCCCTTCGGGAATACGCAGCACGCCTTTGACGCGTTCCACCGGTGCAAGTCGCGCCCATTCCAGAATGCCAATGGTGTCGAATACCGAATCAGCGTCGAATATCCAGCCGCAGGCCTGATATCCTTGCCCGCTGTTCAGACTGCGACGCCAGCGTTGATGCTCTGGCAGGCTTAACGCTGCTAACCCTTTTTTCACGACATGCTGATGAGAATGCGCGGCGCTGGCGGGCAACTCGGCTAAATTGCGACGCGGCAAATCCAGAAGATGACCGTCAACTTTCCCATGCTCACTGTGAATTAATTGTCGATCGCCACCATTTTGCTGCCACCAACGCTGTAGCGCTTGCTCACTTTCGGGCGTCGCACGGTCGGATTTATTGGCGACAATAATGTCTGCGGCAGCCAGCTGGTCACGGAAGTTTTCATTGCTGGCGCTTTTTTCGTCCAGCAGCAAGCGCGGATCGAGAATGCACAAGGTGGCGCGCAGATCTATCCACGGTTCATAGACTGGTGCGGTTAACAGATCGAGGATCTGTTTCGGATGGCCCAGCCCGGTCGGCTCTATCAACAAGCGGTCTGGTTTTCCCTGACGCAGTAAGGTATTCAATCCTACCTGCATGGGTAAACCATTAACGCAGCACATGCAGCCGCCGGGGATCTCTTTCAGCAATGCGCCGCTATCGGCGAGCAAAGCACCATCAATTCCGACTTCCCCAAATTCATTAACCAGTACCGCCCATTTTTCGTTGGGATCTTTATGGGCTAACAGATGAAGAATCGACGTGGTTTTCCCGCTGCCGAGAAAACCGGTGATGAGGTTGGTCCTGGTCACAACGGCTCCGCAATACTCTGGTAAGTTAACTGAGCGTTAATCCTGGCTAAAAAAGGCAGAAAAGAGAAGGGGAGAGCGGACGAAGGTGAGCTTCATCCGCTTTAACCGCAGAAATCGTTAAATTTTGAGGGTGTTTAATAGCGCCTGATGTGCGCCGAATTGTACGATTTGTTGCCAGGCTTGTTCGATGGCCTGCACAAAATGCGGGTTATCTGGCAGATCATCACCGAAAACTTCACGCAGGGAAAGCAGGGCGGTTACGCGTTGTTCACTGCTGCTGCCCGCAACAAGTTCGCGAATTTTATCGCTAAGCGGATCGCGAACATCAATGGCATTTCCGGCATCATCAACGCCGCTGACGTAACGCATCCAGCCAGCAACGCCTAATGCCAGCAACGACCAGTCCGTTTCACGCCCCAGATGTATGCGAATACCTGCCAGCATGCGTTGCGGTAATTTCTGGCTGCCATCCATCGCGATTTGCCAGGTCTTATGTTTCAGCGCCGGATTAGCAAAACGTGCAATTAACTTATCCGCATATTGTGTTAAATCGACATCTTTAATTTGCAGTGTCGGCGCTTGCTCATCCAGCATTAATGTTCTGGCAGCATGGCGAAATACGCGATCCTGCATGCAATCACTGATATGGGCGAATCCTGAGAGGTAACCCAGATAAGCGAGAAAAGAGTGGCTGCCATTAAGCATACGCAGTTTCATCTCTTCCCATGGCAGGACATCATTCACCATTTGTACACCTGCGACTTCCCAGGCAGGACGCCCAGCGATGAAGTTATCTTCAACCACCCACTGGATAAACGGTTCGCAGCTAATCGCGCAGGGATCATTTACCCCCAGATGCTGGCTGATTTCTGCCAGTGATTCGTCGGTTGCAGCCGGAACAATGCGGTCGACCATGGTTCCCGGAAAACTGACGTGTTCTTTTATCCACCCGGCGAGTTCTGGTGAACGTTTTTCCGCCATCCCCAGCACCGCGTTTTTCACCACATGGCCATTGTCGGGAATATTGTCGCAGGAGAGCACGGTAAACGGTGTAAGGCCGCGCTCACGGCGGCGTTTCAGTGCTTCGACGAGAATACCCGGTGCGGAGGGAGGTTCTTCAGGGGTTTGTAGATCGTGAATAATCCGCGGATTGCTGGTGTCGAGTGCACCGGTGGCCGGGTCAATACAATAGCCTTTTTCGGTAATCGTCAGGGAAACAATTGCCACCTGTGGCTCGCAAAATTTCTCAATAATTGCCGCTAAGGAATCCAGTTTTGCATTAAGGCATTCGTGAACGGCACCGACAATTATCACCTGATTGCCGTCCGCACCTTTCTCCAGCACGGTATATAAATGGTTCTGTGCGCGGAGCTGGCTCATCAGTTGATCACCGCTGAACAAGCTGATTTCACAGATCCCCCAGTCACCGCCCTGGGCATTCAGCACACGATCGGTCAGTAACGCCTGATGTGCGCGGGGAAAGGCTCCAAAGCCAAAATGAACGATACGTGATTGCAACTGCTGGCGATCGTAGCGTGGAGCGTGTACATGATGCGGGAGCGTAACGGAGGCAATTGTCTTCATAGGAGTCACGTCTTAGTAACGATAAATTAACAATGACAGTGTAAAGTTATATTACAGCAATTGAAATTGGTCTGGATTGTTAATGCGATGAAGTGTGAGGGCGATCAATCAACGAGTGAAAATTGAGGACGTAAGGTGTTCAGGAAGCGCAAAATAGAAGATTGGTATAATAAATTAAAAAAGGGACAGCCTGAGCTATCCCTTTTCTGCATGCGACTGAAGTTAGTCAGCACGCCCCATATAACGGCGTTCATCGATATGGATACGAATTTTTTCGCCCGGGCTTAAGTATTCTGGTACCTGAATCACCAGACCAGTGCTCAATGTCGCCGGTTTGTTACGGGCGCTGGCAGATGCCCCTTTGATGCCTGGTGCGGTTTCAACGATTTCCAGATCAACGGTCTGCGGCAGCTCAAGCGCCAGCAGTTGACCGTCCCAGGTCAGCACCTGCATGTCCGGCATGCCGCCCTCTGGCATAAACAGCAACTCTTCTTCAATCTGATCTTTGGTGAAGGTATACGGGGTATAGTCTTCTTTATCCATAAAGACATATTCGTTGCCATCGACATAGGAGAAGTCAACGTAACGGCGGGTCAGCGTCACGGTGTCAACGATATCATCTCCTTTGAAACGCTCTTCTACTTTCAGCCCGGTACGGACATCAGAAAAACGCATTTTGTACAGCGTAGCGGCACCGCGGGCAGTGGGCGACTGAATATCAATATCCTTAACCAGCAGTAGTTTGCCGTTGTAATTCAGTACCATACCTTTTTTAATTTCGTTCGCTCTTGGCATCGAAAAATTCCTGTAGTCGAAAATGTCAAAAATATCGCGACAAAGTACTCGCGACGGGCCTTTCGGGCAAGTGGTATTCGCACTTTTGCTGGTGCAAAAAAGGTGGTACTGTGCGCGCTCATCAATCCGGTGGTTAACCTTAAGAGAACAACGTATGGAATGCCGTCCGGGTTGCGGGGCGTGTTGCACTGCCCCTTCAATTTCCAGCCCTATTCCCGGTATGCCAGATGGCAAGCCCGCCAATACGCCCTGCATTCAGCTTGATGAACAGCAACGCTGTAAAATTTTCACCTCGCCACTGCGACCGAAAGTCTGTGCAGGCTTACAAGCCAGCGCTGAAATGTGCGGTAACTCGCGTCAGCAGGCCATGACCTGGCTTATCGATCTGGAAATGCTGACCGCGCCTTAAACATCTTTAATCCGCAGTAAGCAAAACAGAGTGGCGATAATCATCACCATCGCAAA
>OGEM01001382.1_pt1 | contig 10514 bp, 10 predicted proteins | sample 1570741 | NCBI WGS metagenome assembly OGEM01 (sample SAMEA2582141, study PRJEB24529) | metagenome | biome: Human gut stool | place: China | collected 2011
TAAGGCCTTTGAATAAGACAAAAGGCTGCCTCATCGCTAACTTTGCAACAGTGCCGGATTTCAGGTTGTACTCAGCCAGCTAAAGTACAAAGCTGTATGACCATCTGATCTGCAACTCGTTGATGATAAAGGGTTAGACCCCGTGAGGTATATCTGCTTATTGTACAGGGCAAGTGTACCCGACTAACGAACTAGAGCCTCACGAGCGTCTTTCATCAGGGTCCGAATCGATGACGATTCATCATGACCGTTTATAGTACCGCAGTCTCTCCCCTTTATTTTTTTACTATAGTGCAGACAGAAACCGTAAACACCGGCGTTGACATGCCGGGGAAGCCCTTATAGTACAATAATTCTCTATATCCAAACTGACCCCGATGAGAAAAGCATGGAGACGTTGAGCACCAATCTGCAACTCGCCCGGCTGGTTGGCGTTCAGGGGACGCCGGCAACCATCATTGGCGACGAGATGATCCCCGGCGCGGTATCGTGGGAGACCCTTGAGGCGGGGGTGAAAGAAAAACTGGCGGTGGCCCATGCTCAGTAAACTGCGCCGCTGGCTGCGTGAAGGCGCGATCTTACTGGTTCTGCTGGCTGGCGTGATAATCCTGCTGGATGTCTGGCGTTCTCCGCAGATGCCGGCCATGTTTGACAGCACGCCGCTGCATACGCTGGACGGGGAAACCGTAACGCTGGCGTCGATCAGTGAAGAACGCCCGGTGCTGCTCTACTTCTGGGCGAGCTGGTGCGGTATCTGCCGTTTCACCACGCCGGATGTCGCCCGTTTGCAGTCGGAAGGGGAGAGCGTCATGACCATCGCGCTGCGTTCCGGTAATGACGGGGAGGTTTCCCGCTGGTTATCGCGTAAAAGGGTGACGTTCCCCGTCGTGAATGATAGCGGCGGTGAGATATCACGAAACTGGGAAATCAGCGTCACGCCAACGCTGGTGGTGGTGTCGAAGGGGCAGGTGGTAACTACGACCAGCGGCTGGACCAGCTACTGGGGCATGAAGTTACGTCTGTGGCGGGCAGCCATGTTTTGATAGCGTGCCGGGGAAACCCGGCATTTTTTAACCCATTGTAAGGATGTGTAAAACGAGCGGAGAGCGTGTTTTCTGTTATTTTTGCTGCTTTTTTACCGACGCCAGTTATTATTTTTTACCGCTGCCTGACGTTGCAAACCTGAATTGATAATGGCATATCTGTTTTAATTGAATGAAAGTCTGTGATACGTTCAGGCGATTTTTTCGATTTCCATTTTGACAGGGATAACAATTCAATGCGCAAGGGTAAAATTATTGTTGCATCAATGATGGTGCTTTGTGTCCTTATTTTTGTTGCGGCGGCGGCATGGTTTATGCTGTTCCAGGGAGAAATGACGGAGCCGACAGAGGAGGAAAAACAGGCGGCAATTTTACACGCTGCGGGCCTGATGAAATCAGAGACCCAGGATAAAAAATCAGTCGAAACGCTCTATCATCGTTATATTATTCAACGCCATGTTAATTTAGATTCCGGCGAACTGGTGGCTGGCAGCAGCGCGGACACCGCGCGGCAGAAGTGTGAAAAACTTGCCCCTGAACGCGACCCAGCGCAGGTTCGTCAGCGCTGTACGGTGGCGGATGTGTTCTTTGTGAAAGATAAAAATAATGAAATTCAGCAGGTTATCATTCCAGTTACCGGTAAGGGCGCGAAATCCATGATGCATGCGTTTCTTGCTCTGGGGCTGGACGGTCGTACGGTGAGAAATCTGTATTATTATCAGCAACGGGAAACGCCGTTTCTGGGGGCTAGGGTGGAAGACGCCAACTGGCGCAAACAGTGGCCAGGGAAACGATTATTAGATAACAGCGGACATCCTGCATTAAAAATAGTACAGGATAAACCTGAACATGCCGATGAATATACCGTTGACGGTATTTCCGGTGCGACGTTGACATCAACCGGCGTTGAGAAAAGTATTAACTACTGGATGGGGCCGCAGGGATATGGTCAATTCTTACAGCGTCTTGCCAGCGATCGAAATAACCTTAATCTTTGAATATTGCTGTACGCAATAACGCGTTTTATTTCTGCCTGCCGATAATGAATAATATCACTGTCGGCAGGGGGATTTATTCCTCTGTTACCGCGCCTGCCTTGCCGTTAATTCCATGAGAAAAACAGGGAGATAACGTCCCTTTTATCAACGCATAATGTGTGTGTTCATCACGATTTGATGAAATAAGTTTACATAACTTGTCGTCTGCTGACATTTTTATGATCCAGGTCATGTACAACGCGACAAAAAGATATGATAATAATTATCATTTGTATTCTTTGGCGGTGTGCACGTGCGTAACTTTCGTAACTCTTTGTTGGTTACTCTCTTTGGCTTGTTTATAAGCATGAGTGTCTGGGCGTCGACGAATTATGCGCCTTTGATTGAAGATATCGAGCAACGTCTTGATAAAACAGCGGAACTTTATCAGCAACAGCATGCCGACGAGGCGCGCCGCACGGTACAAATGGCCTATTTTGAGGTGTTCGAGAACCTGGAAGGGCCGATCCGCATCAACATTTCCGCGCGCAAAAGTTACGAGATGGAGAGCGCATTCGGCGAGATCCGTCGAATGATTGGCGAGAAAAAACCGCTCGCTGACGTCCAGGCGCGCATTGACTGGCTGAAAGCCGCACTGCGCGAAGTGGAACCGGTGCTGGATGGCGGACATCGTCTGGTGGCCGAAGAGCAGCACAACGCGCTGTCCAGGGACGACATTGCCGTTCACTGGCAGGAGAGTTTCAGGACGATCGACGATCTGCTGGCGCAGGCGGTCACTGAATATCAGGCCGGGAATTACAGCGTTGCCAGTCAGCACGTTCAACAGGCGCACTATCAGGGCTTTAAAAACTCTGAGATGGAGATGTCCCTCAGACAAAACCGTTCTGCAAAAGATGCCGCCTCCATTAACCAACAATTCTCATCCCTGATTGCGCTGACCGCGCAACCTGACCATCTCAACGATGTCTCCTATCAGGTCACTACGCTGCTACAGGATATCGAGGATATCTTACCCGGCTTGCCAACCACCCGTGACGATCAGCAGGTTGCCGCAGCGCAAAGCGCAGACAACATTCCGGCGGCGGACGAGGGAAATAACCGCACCGACTGGGCTGAGGTGACGACGGGAATTAACCAGAGCATTCAGGACGCGATAGCGCGCTATCAGGGCGGCGATGCGAAGAATGCGATTCTGGATATCCAGGATACCTACTTCGACCGCTTCGAAGCCAGCGGCATGGAAAACAAAATCGGCTCTCGCGATTCGGCATTTAAAACCACGCTGGAGGCGTATTTTACCCGCTTGGTCAGTCTGATGAAGGCCGGTCAGCCGGTTGAGCGCCTGAATGCAGAGGCCAGCGCGCTGGCGCAGGATCTGCAAAAAGCCGTGACGATGCTGGGCGAAGGCGAAGAAACCCAGTGGAGTCTGCTGCTCTATAGTCTGATGATCATCGTGCGCGAGGGGCTGGAAGCGCTGCTGATTGTTGCGGCAATCGTGGCCTACATGGTGAAAAACAACCATCAGGATAAGCTGCCGCTTATTCGTCAGTCGGTAATTGTGGCGCTGATCGCCAGCGTCATCACCGCCGCTATCTTCCAGATGCTGTTTACTAACTCCGGCGCCAGCCGTGAACTGCTGGAAGGCATAACGATGCTGATTGCCGTCGTGATGCTGTTCTTTATGAGTTACTGGCTGCTGTCCAAAGTGGAAGCGCGCCACTGGAAAGCCTGGCTGGAAGGCAAACTGTCTCATTCCCTGTCGCGAGGCTCCCTGGTCGGACTATGGCTGACCAGCTTCCTGGCGGTGTACCGCGAAGGGGCGGAAACGGTGCTGTTCTATTACGCTCTGATTGGCGATGCAAACACGGTATCCGGCCATATGGCGATTGGCGCCGGTTTTGTGATTGGCTGCGTGGTGCTGCTGCTCGCCTGGCTGGTGATGCGTTACTCAGTAGTGCGCCTGCCGCTGAAACCCTTCTTTATGTTTACCGGCAGTTTCATGTATCTGATGGCCTTCGTCTTTGCGGGCAAAGGCGTTCTGGAACTGGTGGAAGGCAAACTGTTCCAGCCTACGTTGATTAACGGCTTCCCTGAAATCAGCTGGCTGGGGATTTATCCCTACGTGGAAACGTTGTTACCGCAGGTCGTATTGCTGCTCGCGGCGCTGGTGGCGCTGTGGGTGATGCGGCGCAAAAGCGCGGTTCCCGGGGAGACGATAAAAAATAACCCATAATCGTTGTATAGCCGTTGTTTTAGACGAGAGGATACGTTTGATGACCATGAAGAAAACCCTGATTGCCAGCGCAGTGATGGCCAGCATTTTCATTGCGCCAGCCGCGTTTGCTTTTAAAGAGTACCCGGCAGGCGAGCCTGTCACCATGAATGAAATGGAGCTGGCGGCCGTTTACCTGCAACCGATTGATATGGAACCGCGCGGCATGGGCTTACCGGCAGCAAAAGCCGATGTTCACCTTGAAGCGGATATCCACGCTGTAGAAGGCAATAAAAACGGCTTTGGCGCAGGGGAATGGATCCCGTACCTGACCATCAGCTACACCCTGGTCAACAACGACACGGGCGAAAAACAGGAAGGCACCTTCATGCCGATGGTTGCCAGCGATGGCCCGCACTATGGCGCGAACATCAAAATGATGGGCGTGGGCAACTATAAAGTGACCTACCACATTGAACCGCCGTCAAAAGCCGGGATGCATCGCCATACTGACAGCGAAACAGGCGTAGGCCGCTGGTGGAAACCGTTTGATGTGAGCTACGAGTTTAAATATGTCGGTCTGAACTAAAACCGACTAACCAACGCGCCAGGAGGATTCCCCCTTCTGGCGCGTTGGTCAGACCGATCATATGCCCGTCGCTTAATTCAACCCGCCGTACAGAGTCGAAGTTATGAGTTACTTTTTCGTCACGACGCTACAGGTCTTTTTCTGCATTGCGCTTCTTTCCGGTGTTCTCTGGAGTCGAAACGATCCTCCCTCTTTACGTCCGCTGACCTGGACGCTGCTGACCGGGCTGATTGCCGGCGTGCTGGCGGGACTGTTTATTCACGGCAGCCAACCGGTACAACTGCTGCTGGTTGGGGCGGAGGTCATGGTATCGCTGCTGTTTGTCCTCAGTTTCTGGTGGGCTTCAACGCGTATCCGCTATCTGTGGCAGGGGATTCTGATTTTCGGCGCTGCCCGCCATTGGGCGCTGGACCCTAATCTGGGCGGGCTGACCAGTACGCATGTGCTGAATACTGACCTGCTGTTAAACCTGACGGCCGTCGTTCTCGCTTTTGCGATCCTCTGTCTGGCGGGCGTACTCTGCGCGATGCTGCTGCGGCGTATTCGCGGCCTGTACTGGCCGTTAACGCTGATTCTGCTGGTGATGATCTGGCTGCCGCTGAGCGGCAACCTGCTGTTGTTGCTGATGAAATTACAGGTTGTTCCGCTGGGAAAATCACTGCTGAGCTTCGTGGCGAAAGTCACAAATAACACGGCGCTGTATAACTGGGCGGGAGCCGCGCTGCTGCTGGCCCTGGCGCTGTGCTGGCTTCCGGCGCTGTTGCGGGCTTTTCGACAGACGCGGGAAACCGAAGAACCGATTGCTCACCGTCTGGCGCTGGCGCAGCGTCGCAACGCTTTGCGGCTGTGGTTGGTCACAATCGGCTGCGCGGTGGTCGTTATCGCAGGCCAACTGTGGTGGGATAAAGTGGCCTCGCAGCCGCCGCAACTCTCTGAAGCCGTGCCCGTAACGCTGGGGAGCGATGGCATGGTGCGCCTGCCGGTTGAACAGCTTCGTGACGGTAAACTGCATCGTTTCGTCTGGGTGGCGGACGATGGCAAAGCGGTGCGCTTCTTCGTGATTAACCGCTATCCCGACAAGCTGCGTTTTGGCGTGGTGTTCGACGCCTGCCTGCTGTGCGGCGATCAGGGTTATGTCATGGAGGGCAATCAGGTTATCTGCGTCGCCTGCGGAGTGCATATTTTTATTCCGTCTATCGGCAAGGCCGGTGGCTGTAACCCGGTGCCGATTGAAAACTGGCACAATGATGAAAAAGAGCTGGTGATCCCCGGTAAAGAACTGGCGACAGGGGTGAACTACTTCTCGACGGTCATGACTATTAAAGTGACCGATCCGGTCGATGGTTCAACGTTGACCAATACCTCAGCCGATTACAAATACAGCTATGGCGGCAAGACCTGGTTCTTCTCGTCAGAGGCTAACTATGAACGCTTCCGTGAAACGCCGGAGCAGTTTGTTCCTGCCGACATGAGGGAGGAATAATCATGCTGTGGCGGATGTTACGACAATCCTGGGGGCGCAATTTACGCCGCAAAGTGCTGGCGATAATCACCGTTTTTCTGGCCTCCAGCCTGATCTCGGCGCTGCTGGCGGTGTCCGTTGATATCGGCGACAAAATGTCCAGAGAGCTGAAGTCTTATGGTGCGAACATTTTGATTGAACCCGCCGGACAGGCTGCGCTGCCCGCGCTGTTTAGTGAGAGCAGTAATCCGCTTTCCGGTCAGGATTTTCTTGATGAAGCCGAGCTGCCGAACATCAAAGATATCTTCTGGCGAAACAACATTGTCGGGTTTGCGCCGATGCTCGGCGGCGAAGCCAGCGTGGAGGGAGAACCAGTGCGGATTCTGGGCACTTTCTTCAGTCAGCCAGTGGATATTCCTGATGAAGAGGGATATGAGACGGGGCAGAAAACGGTCAGCCCATACTGGCAGGTGACCGGCGACTGGCCGCAGGAACCCGCAGGCGCAGAGCCGCAGACCTTAGTCGGGCACGCGCTGGCGCGGCAAATGGGCTGGAAACCCGGTGATAAGCTGACATTACGTACCGAAGGCGAAGCAGTGCAGGTCACCGTCAGCGGTATCCTCTCCAGCGGCGGCGATGAAGATAACCAACTGGTGATGCCGCTAAGCACGGTACAGCACCTGCTGGGGCTCTCCGGAAAAGTGCAGGCGATTCGCGTCTCGGCGCTGACGGTGCCGGAAAACGAACTGTCCCGCCGCGCGCGGGAAAACCTGGACGCGCTCAATGCCGAAGAGTACGACCTCTGGTATTGCACGGCCTATGTGTCGTCGATCGCGCATCAGCTGGAAGAGGCGATTTCCGGTGCGGAAGTGCGCCCGGTATGGCAGGTCGCGGCGTCCGAAGGGGTGGTGATCGATAAAATTCAGTTGCTGATGGCGGTCGTTACCGTCGCGGCGCTGGTGGCTTCCGCAATGGGGATCGCCTCGCTGATGACCAGCACCATTATGGAACGCGAGAAAGAGATCGGTTTGATGACAGCGCTGGGTGCGCGACAGTGGCAAATTATGCTGCTGTTCTACCTGGAAGCGGCGTCCAGCGGGCTGGCTGGCGGTGCGCTGGGATGTATTGCCGGGTGGGGGCTGGCGAAAGCGATTGGCGTCATGCTCTTCGACGCGCCGCTTAATTTTGCCTGGATTGTGGTGCCGTGCGTACTGGTGATTGCGGTACTGATTGCGTTGATCGGCACCTGGTTCCCGGCCCGGCGGATTGCCCGGCTGTATCCTGTGGAGGTGCTGTATGGCCGCTAAACGTACCATGCTCTGGCTGCTGGTGTGGCGGGCGCTGCGTCTGCGTTTTCAGCGGGTCAGCGTGGTGTTTGCCGCGCTGATGGTGGGGGCGACCATCGTGACGGCGCTTTCTGCCGTCTGGTTCGACATTAACACCAAAATGAGCGAAGAACTGCGCACCTTCGGCGCGAATTTTTACATCGGGCCGGGGCACGGTTCCAGTATGCCGCAGCAGGAGTTGCAGAGCATTCTCGATCAGGCGCCGCAGGGGCTGGTGCATGGCGCCAGTCCGTGGTTGTACGGCATGGCGCGTACCGAGCTGGAAAAAGTGGTGATGGTTGGCGTGTGGTTCGAGTCGCTGCAAAAACTGGTGCCGTACTGGCAGGTCACCGGTAGCTGGATTGGCGTCAGTTTTGACGACCGTAATGCGATGATCGGCGTCAAACTGGCGGAACGCCTCAACGTGCAGCCGGGCGACAGCATCACGCTGGTGGATCACAATCAGCGTAAGAATTTGCAGATTAAAGGCATTGTGGAGTCTGGCGATGCGACGGACAACATGCTGATCGTCAGCCTCGACGTGGCGCAGGCCTGGCTGCATCAGCCGGGCAAAATCAGCCACGGCTTGCTGAGCGTCAGTAACGATGTCGGCCAGGTGGAGAACTATGCCAGCCGGTTGCAGGCGCAGTATCCTGACCAGGAGATTCGTCCGGTGCGTAAGGTCTCTGCTTCCGAAGGGCAGGTGCTGGATAAAATTAAAGGTCTGATGGGACTGGTCTCGATCGTGATTCTGGCGCTCTCTTCGCTGGGCGGGAATACCACGCTGATGGCGATTGTCGGCGAGCGGGCGCACGAGTTTGCGCTGCAAAAAGCGCTTGGTTCCAGCAACGGCGATATCGTGCGGCAAATTCTGCTGGAAACCAGCATCATCGCGCTGGCGGCGGTGGCGTGCGGCTGGGTGCTGGGATATTTGCTGGCGCAACTGTTGGGATTAACGGTGTTTAATGCCGCCATTTCACTGCGTCTGCCGGTGTTGCCCATTACTCTGGTGTTGTCTTTACTGGTCGCCATTCTGGCGGCGATTGTTCCGGTGCGACGCGCGGTAAGCGTCGAGCCTGCTAAAGTGCTGAAAGGAGAGTAGCGCCATGTCCGTTACGCATATCCCTCAGGTGGCGATCGAAACCCGCCACTTATACAAACGGTTCGGTGACGTTACCGCCCTGGATGACATTAATCTGCGCATTGCGCAGGGTGAATTTGTCGCCATTATGGGCGCTTCTGGTTCTGGTAAAACCACGCTGATGAATATTCTGACGTGCCTTGATACGGCGACGGAAGGGCAGGTGTTTCTTGATGGCACCGATGCCGCCGCGCTGGATGAAGAGGGGCGCCGTCGCTTTCGCGCCGAGAAAATCGGCCTGGTATTTCAGCAGTTCCATTTGATCCCGTTCTTAACTGCGCTGGAAAACATCATGCTCGCCCAGCATTACCACAGCGTGGTGGATGAAGCGGCGGCGAGGAAGGTGCTGGAACAGGTAGGGCTTGGGCATCGTGTGACGCACCTGCCGAGCCAGCTTTCCGGTGGTGAGCAGCAGCGTGTGTGTATCGCCCGGGCGCTGGTCAACGAACCGCCGGTTATTTTCGCGGATGAACCGACGGGCAACCTGGATGAAGAGAATGAGCAGCGGGTGCTGGATCTGCTCACCGATCTGCATCGTCAGGGGCGCACGATTGTGATGGTGACGCACAACCCTGCGCTTGGGCAGTTTGCCGACCGTATTCTGCGGCTGCAACACGGTAAATATCTGGGTGAGGAGGCCAATCAACATGCGCTGGCATAATGTGCTGTTACTCGCGGCGGCGATCCTGATAAGCGGGTGTAAAGAAGAAAAGCTGGCGGTCGGGGCACCGGCCCCGGCGCTGGCGGCGTTTGATCTGCAAGGCCAGGAGTCAGGCCTTGAACGCTGGCAAGGAAAGGCGGTGTACCTGAATTTTTGGTCTGCGGGATGCGGGGGGTGCCTGGCGGAAATGGACACGCTGGAAGCGCTGAGCAAAAAATGGGGCGATAAAGTGGTGGTTGTGGCGGTCAATACCGACCCTGAAACGGTCAGGATCAACGATCTGCTGGCAAAACATCAGATAACCTATCCGGTGGTGCGCGATCAGCTCAACATTACCCAGGAACGTTATCAGGTGATCGGCACGCCGACCTCCGTACTGATTGACTCCGAAGGACGCGTTCTGGAGCTACACCAGGGTATGCGTAAGCCGCCTGAGTTAGAGGCCACGTTTGCGCGCCTGGCGGCGCGATGAACGACGCGTACGGAGAGATACCCAATGGCATTTATCTGGAACGACGAAAGCCTTGCGATTCTGCGGGAAAACGCGGGCATCCTCACGACAGAGCAGATAGCGCAACTGCTTCACACTAATATTACCGCCGTGCGGAATATGGCCTATCGGCTGAAACTGAGCCTTCGGGTGACGGCGTATAATCACCGACGCATAGCGCAGGTTCAGGCGCTTTATGCCTCTGAGACGTTGAGTCTCAAAGAGATCGCGGCGAAAACGGGGCTGACGGCCAGTACCGTGCAATATATCGTGTACGTGAAATCAAAAAATAAGCCCTACGCCACCACGGAATATGTCTCTTTTGAAACGGAGAACGCCGTTCATTACCGCGTGCAAAAAGAATTTGTCGATACGGAACGTTCCCTGCTGGACAACATCTCTGATAACACGCGATTTCGTGAACTGTATCTGACGGACGGCACTTTTTATTGCGCCCGCAATATTAAGTATGAGGTTTTTATCTCGGAGTAACCGGAACACGCTGACCTGCCGGTTATCTTCTGGAATCTCCCGTTTTGCGAAACCGTTCCCGGAAAAATGTCATATTTCTGTCACACTCTATGAGGATTGAT
>OGEM01001385.1_pt1 | contig 10500 bp, 8 predicted proteins | sample 1570741 | NCBI WGS metagenome assembly OGEM01 (sample SAMEA2582141, study PRJEB24529) | metagenome | biome: Human gut stool | place: China | collected 2011
TCGCGACCCCTTGCACCCCATGCAAGTGCGCTACCAGGCTGCGCTACGCCCCGACAACCAAGACTGGGAATATTACCTGATATCTCAAAAAAAAGCAAGGCGTTGATTCTATCGAACGCTCGGAGCCTCTCAGGATTTCGATTTGTCGTCCCAGGGACCCGACTGAGGCACGAGATTTTCCGTCACGCGAGCGTTGAGCGTGCCCGAGGGATGGAAGGTGACGACGCGGCGCTCCGTAATGATCACGGTTTCGCCCGTCTTCAGGTTCCGCCCCGGACGCGCCACCTTGTCGCGAACGGAAAAATTCCCGAGGCCCGGAATCTTGACGGTGTCACCCTTGACGAGGTGTTCGGAAATCAGTTCGAAGAAGCCTTCGACGAACCCCTTGGCGGTAGGGCGGTCGATGTCGAAGTGGCGCATGAGCACTTCGGCCAACCCCGCCTTGTTGAGCGTACTGCTACCCGAGGTCTCGGGCGTATCGTATTGGAACATGAAGGTTTCCTGGCAAAAAACGACGTGCGGACCGGTCCGCAAAGACCGGTCCGCACATTTTACATAGAAATCAACAGTTAAGAGCGCAGATGTGCACCTTCGCGCTCCAACACCTCGAGAATCGCCTTCATGGCCGCATCGGCCTGCTCTTCGGACACGGGCTCTTCGCCGCGCGCAACGAGTTCGACGGCGAACGCGAGCGACTTTTCACCCGCGGCCTCCGGATCCTTCGGACGGTAAAGGTCGAAGAGTCGGAAGTCCGCCACGGGCGCAAGACGCGGATCGGCCACCTGCGCGTTATGCACGGCGCGATTGAGGCGGGCGACTTCCATGTCGGCGGGCACCACCACGGCGATGTCGCGCATCATAGGCTGGAACTTCGAGACCGGGCGATAGACGGGAAGTTCCGTCGTCAGAAGAGGCTGAACCTCAATGTCGAAGACGATCGGTGCGTGCGGCAGATCGTACGCACGGCAGGCGCGCGGATGGAGTTCGCCGATGAAGCCGATACGCTTTTCACCGATATAGACGGCGGCACTGCGCCCGGGATGGAGCCCCGGGAAGCTTGCGCGAACAAAGCGCGCCTTCAGGGGCGCGACGAGTCGTTCGAGGTCGCCCTTCAGGTCGAAGAAGTCGACCGGACGGGCGGGCACGCCCCACTGCGGATTCACCGCGGGACCGTACGCGAGACCCGCGATGTGGAGCGGCTGACGCACGCCCTTCACGGTCCACTCGCCGTCGTCCACTGCGGGATCGGGCAGGAAAACGCGACCGAGTTCGAAGACGCGAACGCGCTCCGCACGACGGTTGAGGTTGTACTTGAGAATGTCGACGAGGCCGCCCACGAGCTGCGTGCGCATCACCGAGAGGTGAGAGGCGATCGGGTTGAGGAGCTTGATCGGAGTTTCGTTCGCGGAGAAGTCCTTTTCCCAGGCTTCGGGAACGAACGAGAAGTTGATGAGTTCCTGGTAACCGAGGTTCGCCATCGCGAGACGCAGAGCATGCGCCGAGCGGGAGTTTTCCTTCGGCGACTTCATCGCGGCGGGCGCCATCGGGGGACGATCCGGAAGCTTTTCGTAGCCGTAAAGACGCGCGACTTCTTCGATCAGATCCTCTTCGATTTCGATGTCGAAGCGGTACGCGGGCGGGGTCACCGTAAAGACGCTCCCGTCGAATTCATACGCAAAGCCCAGACGCTTGAAGGTTTCTTCCATCGCCTCGACCGGGATCGGCATACCGATCACCTTGAGGCAACGATCGACGCGCATCGCGACGGGCTTGCGTTCGGGCAGAGCGAGGATGCGGTCGTCGACCGGACCCGTCTTCGTTTCGGGCGTACCGCAGATGTCGAGAACGAGCTTCGTGACGTATTCGAGGTGCTCGGCCGTCGTCGAAAAGTCGACGCCGCGCTCAAAGCGGTAGGCCGCATCGGTCGAGAAATTGAGCTTGCGGCAACGACCCTGAACGGCTTCCTGCTGCCAGAAAGCCGCTTCGATGAAGAGGTCCGTCGTTTCTTCGGAAATTGAGGTCTTTTCGCCGCCCATGATCCCCGCGAGGCATTCGGGCACGTCGCCGTCGCAGATGACGCCGTAGTAGCCGTCGATCGGCTTCGTCTGGCCGTTGAGGAGCTTCACCTCTTCGCCGTCGCGCCCCCAGCGGACGGTAAGCCGCCCGCTTTCGATCTTCGAGAGGTCGAAGAAGTGGGTCGGACGACCGAGCTCGAGCATGACATAGTTCGAGATGTCGACGAGAGCCGAAATCGAGCGCTGACCCGCCCCTTCGAGGCGTTCCTTCATCCAGGCGGGAGTCTTCGCCTTGGCGTTGAGGCCGCGGATGACGCGCCCCGAGAAGCGGCCGCAGAGGTCGGGCGCTTCGACGGCGACGGGCAGCACTTCGTCCGTCGTCGGTTCTACCTTCACAGCTTCGGGAAGGTGCAGGGGAGCCCCCGTCACGGCGTGCAGGTCGCGAGCCACGCCAACGAGCGAGAGCGCGTCGCCGCGGTTGGGCGTGAGTTTGATTTCGATGCGCGCGTCGTCAAGCTTCGCGTACTCGCGAATGTCGACGCCGACGGGAGCGTCGTCGGGGAGAATCCAAATGCCGCCGTGATCATCGTTGATGCCGAGTTCGCGCGTCGAACAGAGCATCCCCATTGAGACGACGCCGCGAAGCTTCGACTTCTTGATCTTGAAGTCGCCCGGGAGCACCGCGCCGATCGTGGCGCAGGCGACCTTGATGCCCGCGCGAACGTTCGGGGCGCCGCAGACGATCTGCAACGTTTCGCCCGTGCCGGCGTTCACTTCGCACACGTGGAGGTGATCGGAATTTTCATGGTCGCGGCACGTCAGCACTTCGGCCACGACGACGCCCGTGAAGGCGGGCGCCATGGAGGTGACGTCTTCGACTTCCAAACCCGCCATGGTGAGCGCTTCCGCGAGCTCTTCGGTGCTCAGGTTCGGATTGATGTAGTGGCGCAGCCACGCTTCAGAGAAAAGCATGTCGTAAATCCTTTGAGCGATTAGTTGAACTGACGCAGGAAGCGGAGGTCGCCTTCGAAGAAGAGGCGCAGGTCGTCGATCCCGTAACGAAGCATCGTGAGTCGTTCGAGCCCGGAGCCGAAGGCAAAGCCGATGTGCTTTTCGGGGTCGAGCCCGTAATTGCGCACGACGTTCGGAGGCACTTCACCCGCCCCGGAAATTTCAAGCCACTTGCCCTTGCGCGGACCGCTCGTGAACATCATGTCAACTTCGACGGAAGGTTCCGTAAAGGGGAAGTACGACGGGCGGAAACGCACGACGAGGTCGTTCGTTTCGAAGAAGCAGCGCAGGAAATTGCTGTAGACGCCTTTGAGGTCCGTGAAGCTCACGTTCTCGTCGATCCAGAGGCCTTCGACCTGGTGGAACATCGGCGAGTGCGTCGCGTCGGAGTCGACGCGGTACGTGCGCCCGGGGGCGATCACTTTGATGGGTGCTTCGTGCGTGCGCGCGTAGCGCACCTGCATGGGCGAGGTGTGCGGACGCAACGGCAGCTGACGCCCTTCGGCGTCGGTGCGGTCGACGTAGAACGTGTCCTGCATCGATCGGGCCGGATGGTTGGGCGGATTGTTGAGCGCCGTGAAGCTGAACCAGTCGCTTTCGATTTCGGGGCCGTCGGCCACGTCGAAGCCGATCGAACGGAAGATTTCCTCGATGCGCATCCAGGTGCGCATCACGGGGTGAATGCCGCCCGGCGTACGACCGCGCCCGGGAAGGGTCACGTCGATCGCTTCGCTTTCGAGCTTCTTGCGAAGCTCCTCTTCGGCAAGCGCTTCGCGGCGCGCGTTGAGCGCGGCTTCGATCGCGGCCTTGGCGCGATTGATTTCCTGACCGCGGCTGCGGCGTTCCTCAGGCGCGAGTTGGCCGAGCGCCTTCATGAGGACCGTAATCTGGCCGGTCTTGCCGATGTAGCGGGCCTTGGCGTCTTCCAACGCGGCGGGCTGCTCGGCGGCGGCGAAGTCCTTGCGGGCCGACTCGATGAGTTCGGAAAGGTCTTGCATGTCTACAAATCCCGAAAACCTATGAACGGCGTCCGCCCGAGTAGCGCCTCGACGGAAAATCGCCGCCGACCGATCGGCCTCCCCGAGGGGGCGCGCGATGCGGTCCGAAAAAATCCTGCACGCCCGAGCGCGGACAGACCGCGTGCACGGGACGTCAAGCATTGAATTTTATCGAATATCCCGTCGCCCGTTCGCCGGCGGTTCCTTGCGAAAACCCCGAGGAGCGGCGGGCTCGAGGCCGAAAAAAAAAGACCCCCGGCGGATACCGAGGGTCTTTTCAAAGCTCGGGGACGAAAAAATCGACCGGCTTCACGCGGAAATCGGCGTCGTCCTCAAAAAAAGCTTTATTAGGCGGCCTTCACCTGGGCGACGAGGGCGGCAAAGCCTTCCTTGTCGAAGATGGCCATATCGGAAAGGACCTTGCGGTCGAGGGCGATACCGGCCTTCTTGAGCCCGTTCATGAAAACGGAGTAGGTCATGCCGTTGGCGCGCGTACCGGCATTGATACGGGCGATCCAGAGACGGCGGAAGACGCGCTTCTTGTTGCGGCGGTCACGGTAGGCGTACTGACCGGCACGCATCACAGCCTGCTTGGCAACGCGGTAAACGTTGTTGCGGCGCAGACGGAAACCCTTGGAAAGGGCGAAAACTTTCTTATGACGGGCACGAGCCGTCACACCACGCTTAACTCGGGGCATCTTTTACTCCTTCTCAATTAGGCGTACGGAAGCATGCGGCGAACCGAAGCCATATCCGAATCATGAACGTTCGTCATGCCGCGGAGCTGGCGCTTGTTCTTCGTCGTACGCTTGGTGAGAATGTGACGCTTCGTAGCGTGGGCGCGCTTGATCGAGCCGCTGGCACGCGGCTTGAAACGCTTGGCGGCGGCGCGCTTGGTCTTCATCTTCGGCATTTGCCGTTACCTCATTTATTAGATGGACAAGGGGCGCCCCGTTGAAAAAACGGGAACTTCCTCGAGCCTCAGGTCCACTTGGAATTCGGAAGACCGGGCGGGGAACCGCCCGGTCTTCCACGAAAGAATCGGATTTTAACTCAAAATTTCGAGTCGAGTCCGTCGAGAAGCATTTTTTTTTTAACGCTTCTTCTTGGGAGCGAGCACCATGATCATCTGGCGCCCTTCGAGCTTCGGCGCGTGTTCGACCTGAGCGATCTCGTCGAGCTCCGTGCGAATGCGCTCCATCAGTTCCATGCCGAAATGCTGATGGGCCATTTCGCGACCGCGGAAGCGCAACGTGACCTTGGCCTTGTCGCCGTCGCCGAGGAAGCGAACGAGGCTGCGCAGCTTCGTCTGGAAGTCGTTTTCATCCGTGGCCGGACGGAACTTGACCTCCTTCACCTGCACGACCTTCTGCTTCGCCTTGGCTTCCTGAGCCTTCTTCTGCTCCTGATAGCGGAACTTGCCGTAGTCCATCAGGCGGCAGACGGGCGGCGTCGCATTGGGCGCAACCTCAACGAGGTCCACGTCGGCGTCTTCCGCCATGCGCAGAGCCTCGACCGTACGAACAATCCCGATCTGGGCGCCGTCGACGCCGGTCAGTCGGACCTCGGGGACTCGGATCTCACCATTGATCCGATGCTTGCGATCTTGTGCTATGACAATCTCCCAAAAGTTGAATCAGCTTCGCCTCAGGCGAGCGTCATCGCTCGCTCGGCGACTTCGCGGCGCACGAGAGCAAGGAAGTCGTCAAAACTCATGACGCCCAGATCCTTGCCGCCGCGCACGCGCACGGAAACCGTACCCGCCTGCTTTTCCTTCTCGCCGACGACGAGGATGTACGGAATCTTTTGCAGGCTAAGCTCGCGAATTTTATAGTTAATTTTCTCGCCGCGCAAATCCGTTTGAACCCGAATATCGGCTTCGTGGAGCTTCTTGGCAAGTTCCTTGACATAGTCCGCCTGACCGTCGGTAATGTTGGCAACGGCCACCTGAACCGGAGCGAGCCAGAGCGGGAAAGCGCCCGCGAATTCTTCGATCAGCATGCCGATCCAGCGCTCGAGCGAACCGAGAATGGCGCGGTGCAACATGACGGGCACCTTGCGGGTGTTGTCTTCGGCCACGTATTCGGCGCCGAGTCGACCCGGCATCTGGAAGTCGACCTGGATCGTGCCGCACTGCCAGGAGCGACCGAGGCAGTCCTTGAGGTGATATTCGATCTTGGGACCGTAGAAGGCGCCCTCACCTTCGAGCACTTCGTACTTGATACCCAGAGCGTCGAAGCTCTGCATCAGGGCGGCTTCGGCCTTGTCCCAGACGGCGTCTTCGCCGATGCGCATTTCCGGACGAGTCGCCACCTTGTAGGCGATTTCCGTGAAGCCGAAGTCCTTGTAGACCTTCTGAACGAGGCGCGTGTAGTCTTCGCACTCCTTGAGGATCTGGTCTTCGGTACAGAAGATGTGACCGTCGTCCTGCGTGAAACCGCGAACACGCATCATGCCGTGCAACGACCCGGAGGGTTCGTTGCGGTGGCACTGACCGAATTCGCCGATGCGAAGCGGCAGATCGCGGTAGCTGCGCAGAGCCGAATTGAAGATCTGGATGTGCCCCGGGCAGTTCATCGGCTTGAGCGCATAGTAGCGGTTTTCCGATTCGGTCGTGAACATGTTTTCACGGTACTTCGCCCAGTGGCCGGAACGCTCCCAGAGACTGCGATCGAGGAGTTGCGGCGCCTTCACTTCCTGGTAACCGTTGTCCTGGTAGACGCGGCGCATGTACTGTTCGACCACCTGCCAAAGGGCCCAGCCCTTGGCGTGCCAGAAGATCATGCCGGGAGCTTCGTCCTGAATGTGGAAGAGGTCAAGTTCGCGACCGAGGCGACGGTGGTCGCGCTTTTCGGCTTCTTCGAGCATGTGGAGGTACGCGGCCTGTTCGTCCTTCGTCGCCCAGGCGGTGCCGTAGATGCGCTGCAACATTTCGTTCTTGCTGTCTCCGCGCCAGTAGGCACCCGCCACCTTCATGAGCTTGTGCACCTTGAGCTTGCCCGTCGACGGGACGTGAGGACCGCGGCAGAGGTCGACGAAGTCGCCCTGGCGGTAGAGCGAAATCACTTCGCCTTCGGGAATCGCCTCGATGATTTCGGCCTTGTAATGTTCGCCGAGCCCCTTGAAGAACTCGACGGCGGCCGAACGGTCCATTTCTTCGCGAACGATCGGGATGTCCTTCTTCGCCAGCTCGTCCATGCGCGCTTCGATCTTTTCGAGATCTTCGGGCGTGAAGGGACGGCTGTAGGAAAAGTCGTAGTAGAAGCCGTTTTCAATCGACGGCCCGATCGTCACCTGAGCATCGGGGTAGAGTTCCTTGACGGCCTGCGCCATGAGGTGCGCGCTCGAATGGCGGATGATTTCAAGACCTTCGGGGTCGCGACCCGTCACGATGGAAACGTCGGCATCGGCCTCAATCACGTGGGAAAGGTCGACGAGGCGGCCGTTGACGCGCCCGGCGAGGGCAGCCTTGGCCAAACCGGCGCCGATCGAGGCGGCAAGTTCCGCCACGGTCACGGGGCCTTCGAATTCACGCTTGGACCCGTCGGGAAGAGTAATCGCAACCATTTTTTGAAAACCTCAAAATGCAGGGACGAAAAAAAAGTGCGGACATGAGCCGCACTTTTTTGGTCAGGAAATCGTTGCCGACACTTCGCTCACGCCCTCGTCTTTCGAGCCGAGGGTGTTGTCGCACGAAGAGCCTGGCTATTCGACATCGTCAACGTTTCCCAATAAGAATTCTGGTAGGCACAATTGGATTCGAACCAACGACCCCCACCATGTCAAGGTGATGCTCTAACCAACTGAGCTATGTGCCTGTGAGGTTTTGGATTGTACGCAAGAACTTTGATTCCTGCCATACCACATACGTGGTATTTCGTACCGCCGGCCTCCGCCGCCGCCACACTGCCCGAGAAGAATTGGTAGGCACAATTGGATTCGAACCAACGACCCCCACCATGTCAAGGTGATGCTCTAACCAACTGAGCTATGTGCCTGTTCGTTTCAAGCTGTGTGAGGCATGAATTATACGGACAAATTTAAATTACGCAAGAGGTATCGATGTAACAATTTGTATCTGCTTTCTTTCGGAAGGTTCGAAAGGAGAGCGGACGACGCGAGCGCCGTCCGCTGTTCCCTTTCGCGACTCTCCTGATTCCCTCACACGCGGCGGGCGGAAAGCACGCCCGAGACTTCGCGCAGAGCTGCAAGCGTCCGCTTCAAGCCGTCGGCCGAATGGATTTCGATTTGGAAGTGCATGTGCTGGTCGCCCTTCACGGACTGAGTGTTCATACCCGTGACACGCTCCTTTTCGCGCATGAAGACTTCGGAGATGTCTTTGAGAAGCCCCATGCGGTCCTGAGCAACGACGAGGACTTCCGCCGGATAGACGGCGTCGCCCACGGCGCTCCCCCAGCTCACTTCAATGAGACGTTCGTGATCCTGCTCGGCCATGTTGCGCACGTTCGGGCAGTCCGCACGATGGATCATGACGCCGCGGCCGCGCGAGACGTAACCCACGATCTCGTCGGGCGGCACCGGATGGCAGCAACGGGCGAGCTGGGTCAGAAGCGAATCGACCCCCACGACGAGAACGCGCCCCTTGTTGTCCTTCTGCGCCTGATGAAGCACGACCTCGGGCTCGACCTCTTTCACGGGCTTCGGAGGCTGTACGGCAGCGGCGATCGCCGTCGCGGTGATTTCTTCCTTCGCGAAGGCGACGCACACATCGTCGACCGAGTCGTATCCGAGACGCTTCGCGAGGTCTTCGAGCTTGACGGCAGTCTTGCCGAGGCGCGCGAGCTCCTTGTCGAGGCGTTCGCGACCGCTGGAGAGAAGTTCGGCCGTTTGCTGCGCGTTGAACCACTGACGCACCTTGTTGCGCGTGCGGGCGCTTGCGGCGTACCCCAGTTCGGGGTTGAGCCAGTCGCGACTCGGCTGCCCGGTTTTCCCGGCAATGATTTCCACCGTCTCCCCGGTGTGCAGGTGCGTATTGAGGGGCACCATAACGCCGTTCACCTTGGCGCCGCGCATGCGGTGACCGAGTTCGGTGTGCACCTGGTACGCGAAGTCGACGGGGGTGGCGCCCGCAGGGAGCTCCACGACGCGTCCCGCCGGCGTCAGGCAATAGACGTGATCGTCCTCAACCGCATGCGGATCGTGCTCGGGAGACCCCCCCACGTCGCTGCGCCACGCGAGGAGTTGCCGCAACCAGGCGACGCGCTGCTCTTCGGCGCTCGACATCCCATTCGAGTTGCCCGCCTCCTTGTAGCGCCAGTGCGCGGCGACACCAAGTTCGGCGAATTCGTGCATCGCGCGCGTGCGGATTTGAATCTCGATCGGACGCCCCGCCTTGTCGGTCACCACCGTGTGGAGCGACTGGTAGCCGTTGGGTTTCGGCTTCGCGATGTAGTCGTCGTACTCTTTCGAGAGCACTGGGAAGCTCTCGTGCACGATCGAGAGCACCTCGTAGCACTGCTCGAGCGTCTCGACGATGATGCGCACGGCGCGTACGTCGAAGAGCTGATCGAACCGCAGATGCTTGCGCTGCATCTTCTTCCAGATGGAATAGATGTGCTTCGGGCGCCCCGACACCTCAGCTTCGATGCGGTGTTCCGCCAGGAGCTCCCGAATACGCCGCACGGCGCCCTGCATGAATTCAAGGCGCTCTTCGCGCGACTCGTCGAGCTCGCGGGCGATCTCGTGGTATTCGTCGGGACGCGTGAAGCGAAGCGACAGGTCTTCGAGCTCCCACTTGATCTGCCAGATCCCGAGGCGATTGGCGAGCGGCGCGTAGAGCGCGAGCGTCTCTTCCCCGAAGGAAGCCGCTCCTTCGCTTTTCGAGCTCGCAAACCAGCGCAACGTCTGCAAGCGGCTCGCGAGCTTCAAAAGCACCACGCGCAGGTCCTTGCACATCGCCAGGAGCATCTTGCGCAACGCCTCGGCCTGCCGGGACGTATTGGCCTCCGCGTTGTCGGAGCGCGCCCGCATTGAGAGGTCGTTGATCTGGCCGAGCTCCTGAACGAGACCGTTCACGGTCGGACCGAAGCTCTTTTCGATCCATTCGCTCGAATTCTTCTGAATGACCGTCGGTACGCAGAAAAGATAGGCGGCCGCGATCAGATCCGGATCGTTGCGAATGCTTCGGATGATGCCAGCCACGCCGTCGGCGTGTGCCATGAGCGCTTCACCCGTCGAAAGTCGAAGTCCGCGGTAAAGGGGATCGACCATGCTGCGTGCGAGCCCGGGATCCGCCGTCGGACGGCTTTCGTTGTCTGCCATGTCTTTGTGCCTCCCTTTGTTTGTCCGTCGCCCGCCCGCGTCGTCCGTACGTACGTGCGTTCGAACGCTTTTCCGCGTTCGAGGAAAAAGCGGGCGCTCGGACTTGACGGGCGGCGAAGCCACGGCGGAGATTTTAAAGATTCTCCGTTTTTTGCGCCGCGGGCTCGACGACTCTCCGGAACACACTCTAAGAA
>OGEM01001411.1_pt1 | contig 10342 bp, 8 predicted proteins | sample 1570741 | NCBI WGS metagenome assembly OGEM01 (sample SAMEA2582141, study PRJEB24529) | metagenome | biome: Human gut stool | place: China | collected 2011
GTCTTGTAACCTAACTGCAACGTAGTTCTCCTTTCGGATCACTGAGGCTGGTCAATCGGGCTTCTTCAAGCCTCTGCCTTCAGGCAGGGGTGATTGACTTGAAATTCCTCCTGTAGGAACCGTCGGACGCCGGGGACCGCGTTACGAAAGCAAGCCCCCGGAAAGGTTCGGTTCTCCCCAATCTTCGCACAGTACGGACTTTCCGACACACCGCCCGCGGTACGGAATCTTGCACTTCGGCAATTCGAAGCACCTCTCGACGAGCGTCCCCGCACCCGTCATGCAATCGTCATGACGTCTTAACGAAAGGATTACCGAACCGATACCGGACCGTCACGATTTTGTTACGAGGCCTCTCGATAATGGCCCCTGTTTTACCGAATCCTCCGACCAACGCATCGTTTTCGTTCCATGCTCGAGCTCCCAAACATCACCGAGCGCTACGCCGACCGCACGATGATCGTCGACATGATGAGCTCCTTCGGCGCCGTCGACATCGACGTCCCGGGGCTCGACCTCGACGTCGTCGTCTCCTCGGCCAACAAGTGCATTCAGGGCGTCCCGGGCTTTTCCTTCGTCATCGTGAAGAGAACCGTGCTCGAAGCCTCGAAGGGCAACGCCCGCACGCTTTCGCTCGACCTCTACGACCAGTGGGCAACCCTGGAGAAGGACGGCGGCAAGTGGCGCTACACCTCGCCCACGCACGTCGTGGCGGCCTTCCATCAGGCGCTCCTCGAACTCGAAGCCGAAGGCGGCGTCGCCGCCCGCGGGAAGCGTTACGCCGAAATGAACCGTCGTCTGCGCGAAGGGATGGAAAAGCTCGGCTTTACGGCCTACGTGACGCCCGAACACCAGGGACCGATCATCACGACCTTCTTCTACCCGTCGGACGACTTTTCGTTCGCCGACATGTACGCGGCGCTGAAGCGTGAGGGCTACGTGATCTATCCCGGGAAGCTCACCGAACGCCCGAGCTTCCGTCTCGGCAACATCGGGGAAATCTACGCCGAGGACGTCGAAGCGATCCTCGAACTCTTCTCGAAGTACGCGGCCTCGCGCCGCGCCTGATGCGTTCCGCCCCGCAAAACCCGACAACACACAAAGGAATCACACATGTCTCGCATTGAATGCGTCATCTTCGACTGGGCCGGCACGACGGTCGACTTCGGAAGCTTGTCGCCCGTTTCCGCCTTTCAGGAAGCCTTTCGTACGTTCGGCGTCGACGTGACCGAAGACGAAACGCGTGCCCCGATGGGGATGCTCAAGATCGACCACATCCGTACGATGCTTGCCATGCCCGAAGTGGCGAACCGCTGGCGCAACGTCCGAGGCACGGACCCTACGGAAGCCGACGCGCAAGCCGTCTACGAGCGGTTCGAACCCGCGCTCATGGCCGTTCTCGACCGACACTGCGATCCGAAGCCGGGGCTCCTCGAATGCGTCGCGGAACTGCGCGCGCTCGGCATCAAGATCGGGAGCACGACGGGCTTTACCCGTGCGATGATGGACGTCGTCGAACCCGCGGCGCGTGCCGCGGGCTACGCGCCCGACGCCGTCATGACGGCCGAAGACACGGGCGGCTACGGCCGACCCTGGCCCTTCATGATCTTCAAGAACATGAAGGTACTCGGCGTCAAGTCCGTCACGCGCGTTCTCAAGGCGGGCGACACCGTCTCCGACATCGAAGAAGCGCTCGCCGCGGGCGTCATTCCCGTCGGCATCGTCGAGGGCTCCTCCGTCATGGGACTCTCGCGCCGCGAATGGGACGTGCTCGACGAAGAAGAACGCGCAGCCTGCCGCGAAAAGACCCGTGCCGTCTTCGCCCGTGCGGGCGCGCGCTACGTCATCGACAATCTCGCGCAGTTGCCCGCGCTCGTTCGAGCAATCGAAGTTCGATGAGCTCCGGCCCCTCGACGCCTCGGGGGGTACGCTTCACTTCACGCGCAACGCCCGCTCCCCGGGCGTCGCGCGTTTGCGTTTTTCGGGGAAAGCCCGGCCCGAGACGCTTTTCATACTCCATCCGGCACCGCACACCTTTCGGAGAAACACCGCATCATGGCTTTTCCCTTCCGCCTTCAGTCGGGCGCCGAACCACGCGCCATCGTTTTCGACCTCGATGAAACGCTCATCGCCTGCGACTCGACCCAATGCTGGACCGAGTGGCTCTACGAGACGGGCACCGTGACGGATCCCGCGTACCGAAACGCGACCCGCACCATGGTCGAGCGCTACCGGGCGGGAACGCTCGACATCCGCGAATTCCTGCGCGACATGGCGCCCGCTCTCGAGGGACTCAACCGCGAAGAACTCGATCGACTGATCGACCGTTTCATCACCGAACGGATCCTCCCGAACGCCTACCCCGAAGGGCGCACGCTCATCGCCGAAGCCCGCGCTGCGGGACTCCATATCGGAATCATCTCGGCGACGGCCGCCTACCTCGTTCGCCCCATCGCCCTTCGACTCGGCGTGCACGAAGCGATCGGAATCGATCTTGCGACGAAAGACGGCATCCCGACGGGCGAAGTCGTCGGCACGCCCTCGTTTCGGGAAGGGAAAATCGTGCGTCTTGCCGAGTGGCTCGAAACGAAGAACCGCGCGTGGTACTTCAACGAAGGCGCCTCTGCAACGGCCGCGACGCCGGTGACGCCCGCCGACGTCTTTTTCTTCACCGACAGTCGCAACGACCTGCCGCTCGCGCTCCATGCGGGCGGCTGCGCGCTCGTGAACCCCGACCCGACGATCCGCGCCGAGGGTTTGAAGCGCGGTTGGCCCGTCCTCGCGTGGAAGGTCTGAGGCGTCGATCCGGTTTGATCGGAGCTCGATTGAGACTTGTTCGGCCCCTGAGGAAAAACCCCGAAACGTGAACTGCATCACGGATGCACGCAGAGCTTTTCCCGAAAATACCTCCCGACCGTTCGAAAGGGTAGGGAAGCGACCGGAAGACCGCCGTACGTTTCCCTCCCGAACGAGCAGAAGGCTCGGTTTTCAAAGGAGAAACACATGCTCAATCGTCGTCAGTTCTTGGGTTCGGCCGCTGCGGCCGCCGCCGTTTCGGGTATGACGGGCACCTCTACCGCACTTGCCGCGGTTCAAAAGAAAGAAATCGACCTCGTCATCGTCGGGGGCGGTCTCGGGGGCCTGGCAGCCGCGAACGCCGCGGTCAACAAGGGCGTGAAGCCCCTCGTTCTCGAAAAGCTCCAATTCCTCGGCGGCGCGGGGCTCTTCCCCGAAGGGTCGCTCGGCGTCAATACCCGCTATCAGAAGGAACACGGCATTAAGACCACGGTGCAGCAAGTGCTCGACGCGGCACTTCAGTACCACCACTATCGTTGCGATCCGGCCGTGTTGCGCGTGCTCATCGAAGAGTCGCAACGCACGATCGACGAAATCCAGGACATGGGCGTCGAATTCCGCGGCATCCGCACCATGTACGACAAGAGCGAATCGCTCATGACCTGGCACCTCTTCAAGGGCGGTGCGGCCGAAGTGATTCGACGCTTCATCGACAACATCAAGGCGCGCGGCGGTGAAATCCTCACGCAGACGACCGCTCAGAAGCTCGTCGTCGAAAACGGCGCGGTCTGCGGCGTCGAAGCCGTCAACGCAAAGGGCGACAAGCTCATCATCCGTGCCAAGAAGGTGATCATCGCCACGGGCGGCTTCGCCGCCAACAAGGAAATGCTCGCACAGCACGTCTTCGACTCGTCCGCACTCGGCATGGTCGAACCGATTTGGCTGCGCGGCCCCGTGGTCGACGGTCGCACGGGCGACGGCATCAAGATGGCGCAACTCGTCGGTGCGGGCGTGGCGGGCATGCACACGGTGGCGGGCAACGCGCCGTACCTTCCCGACGTGCCTCCGATCAACCAGTTCTCGGGCCCGGACGAACTCAAGCAGGGTCGTTGCGCGCTCGCACAGCCCTGGCTCTGGGTCGACCACACGGGGCGTCGTTTCTTCAACGAATCGCGCGGTTCGGTCTTCGTTGATGTCTACAACGCCATGACGAGCGCGGGCGGCGTTCTCTACACGATTTTCGACCAGGAAAAGATGGATCGCATGATCCAAAAGGGCGCCGTACTGCCCTTCAATGCGATCGTGCTCGCGGACGTTCCGCTCAAGGCCCTTCCGAAGACCTGGGAAATCGGTCGCGAACGCGGCTGGGCCTTCAAGGCCGACACGATCGAAGAGCTCGCGCAGCAAATCGGCGTGCCTCCCGAAAATCTTCTGGACACGATGAAGAAGGTCAACAGCTACGCCGAAAAGGGCGTCGACCCCGAATTCGGTCGCAAGAAAGAACACCTCGTCAAGTTCAACTTGAAGAAAGGTCCCTACTACGCGCTCAAGGGCATCCGCGCCTTCTTCCTGACGCTCGGCGGCGTGACCGTGACGCCCGCCTTCGAAGCGAAGAACCCGCAGGGCGACGTAATCCGCAACCTCTACGTGGTGGGTCAGGACATCGGCGGTCTTTACGACTCGTCCTACGACCTGCGTTGCGAAGGCTCGGCCTCGTCCTTTGCCATGACCTCGGGGCGAGTCGCTGCCGAACACGCGATTGCCGCCATCGAAGCGGGTCGCTGATTCCGACCGCGAGGTGTTCCGACCGCCCGGTCGGAACACCCTCCTTTCGATCCCAACCCGAAAGCCCCGCAAACCGCTCCGGTTTGCGGGGTTTTCAACGTGGCACCGAAGAGGCGACTCATGCACAATGTTGGTAAGTGAAAACGATCTGTTTAGGCGGTGACGAACGTTGTCATCCAATCTGCCGTCCCGTTTTCCGGTCGTCGTCCTTCGCCCGTTCGTGTCAGCTTGTACCGCAGCTACGCCGCCATGACCGAAATCTCCCTCGACGTCTTTCCTTGCGTGTACGGTTCCGTCCCGTGGCTCGTGCCGCCCGACGAACCGGAATCCGTGGCGTTTTTGCGCGAGCACGGCACGCCCGTCGTGTTCGAGCGCGGCGAGAGCGTCTTTTTCGGCGAGAAGCAACTGGTCTTTCTCATCGAATCCGGGCTCGTAGCGACGCTTCCCGGACGGGCGGCGGGTTACCGTCGCGCGGTGGGGCTTTTCGGACCGCAAACGATTCTCGGTGCCGTACGCGCGCTCGGGCGCGGCTTGCGCGGGATGCCGCTCGACGCACGGACGCTCACGCACGTCTCGGCGAGGAGCCTTCCGATCGGGGATTTTCTCGCCGCTGTCGAAGCGAAGCCCGAACTCCACATCCGCATGCTTCAGAACTGCGTGCGCAAAACCGAGAACCAGATCGAGGGCGTCAACATGAACGACTTGCTGCCCGTCGGCGTGCGGCTTCTCGTTCTTCTCGAAGTGCTTATGCGCGCGGGCGATGCGCCCGCAGTGCCCGAAGCGGGATTCGTGCCGCTCCCCTTCGAGGTGACGGTCTCGGACTTGGCGACGATCGTACACGCCACGCGCGAAATGACGAGCCGGCTCCTGTCGGACGCCGTGCGCGATGGCGTGCTTCAGAAAAAAAGGCCGCCACCTCTACGTCGACCGGCAACGCGTCACGCAACGGATCGCACTCGCGCAACGCGATCCGAGAGGACATCGCGACGGCAACGACGCTTGAGACGCCCTCAGGGCAGCGTCTCGGGCAAGTGTCGCAGGGGCGAGCCCGTATAGACCTGACGGGGACGAGCCAGACGCAGGTCGTCGGACTCAAGGAGTTCGTTTTTCTGCGCGAACCAACCGACCGTGCGCGCTATCGCGAAGATCGCCGTAAAGAGCGGCGTCGGAATCCCGATCGCCCGTTGCACGATCCCGGAATAGAAGTCGACGTTCGGGTAGAGGTGCCGCTCGATGAAGTAATCGTCCTCAAGCGCGATCCTTTCGAGTTCGAGCGCGAGCGCGTAGGTCGGATCGTCGCGAAGCCCGAGTTCGTCGATAAGCTCGTGGCAGATGTTGCGAATGATCCGGGCCCGGGGATCGTAGTGTTTGTAGACCCGATGACCGAACCCGATGAGCCGCATTTCCTTCGCTTTGACGCGACGAATGAAGTCGGGAATCGCCTTGACGCCTCCGGCCGCGCGCAAGCCTTCGAGCATCCGAAGCGCGCTCTCGTTCGCCCCCCCGTGGCGCGGCCCTGAAAGACACGCCACCCCCGCCGCCACCGCCTGGTAGGGATTCGCACCCGCACTCGCGCACAGACGCACGGTCGAGGTGGAGGCGTTTTGTTCGTGTTCGGCGTGCAGGATGAAGAGCGTGTCGACCGCTTTGACGGCGGCGGGCTTCGGCTCGTACGGCTCAACCGGTAGCGCAAACATCATCTTCAAAAAATTCGCCGCGTAGGACAGTCGGTTGTCGGGATATTCAAGGGGCCAGCCCATCGAATAGCGGTAGCTCATCGCAACGAGCGTGGGCATTTTCGCGATCATCATGAGCGCGGCCTCGCGGTGCTGCTCCTGCTCGCTCATCGCGGGGTCGAGCGGATAGAACGCGGCGAGCGCCCCGATCAGCCCGACGAGAATCGACATCGGGTGCGCGTCGCGACGAAAGCCGTTGAGAAGAAGCGACACCTGCTGATGCACCATCGTGTGGTGCACGATGCGGCTTCGGAATTCCCGCATCTCCTCCGCGTTCGGCAATTCCCCTTTGAGCAGCAGCGCCGCCACCTGCAAGAAGTCGCACCGCGCGGCGAGTTCCTCGATAGGATAGCCTCGGTAGGTCAGGCACCCCGCTTCACCGTCGACGAAACTCACGGCGCTTCGGCATGCGGACGTACTCTGAAAACCCGGATCGTAGGTCGTGAGGTGCTCGGTTTTGTAGAGCGCCGACGTGTCGATGGCGGGAGCACCCTCGGTGCCGCGAATCACATTGAGACGAATGGGGGCGCGACCGTCGTTCAACGTCAGAACGGCCTCGGTCGGAAAGGACGGGGCGGAAACTTCGGGTAGCGGAAGCGAAGAATGCGGATCGGTCATGAGCGTGAGTATCGGGCGCGCAGGCGTCCGAGCCGAAAAGAAGCCGAAAAACGCGTGCGGTCCCTCGGTCGGAGCACGCACGCAAACCGCCTCATCCTACGCTTTCGGCTCGACGCGCGCCCGCGGGTTTTCCCTTCCGTCGGCGAACTTCGGTTCGGGCGACACGCAGGGGGTTCGGGAGGACGATGCGCTCGGGCCTGCGGATGTCATCGGATTTGGACGAACCGCACGGCAAACGGTACACTCTCTGCTTCGAATATTCGATTTTTTCCTGACGAGCCCGTCCTCCGAGCGACGCCTGCGACGCCGTCCGAGCCCGGGCCCATACCACGAGGAGAACCTTGTGAAACCTCCCGTTTGCGTTACCGTTACGGGGCCCGCGGGGCAAATCGGCTACGCCGCCGTTTTCCGCATTGCCGCAGGTGCCATGCTCGGGCACGACCAGCCCGTTGTTCTTCGACTGCTCGAGCGCGACAATCCGACGAGTCGCTCGAGCCTCAAAGGGCTCATGATGGAACTCGCCGACTGCGCCTTTCCGCTTCTGGCCGGCATGAGCTCGACCACGGATCCGAAGGAAGCCTTCCGCGACGCCGATTACGCGCTTCTTTTCGGCGCTCGTCCACGGGGACCCGGGATGGAACGCGCCGACCTGTTGCAGGCCAATGCCGCCATCTTCCGCGAGCACGGCAAAGCGCTCGACGCCGTGGCGAAGCGCTCCGTCAAGGTGCTCGTCGTCGGCAACCCTTGCAACACCAATGCCGCAATCGCCGCGCGGAGCGCGCCGTCCCTTTCTTCGAAGTGCTTCTCGGCGCTTTTGCGCCTTGACCAGAACCGCGCCCGGGCGATGCTCGCCGAAAAAACGGGTGCACCCGTTCATCAGGTCCATCAGGTGACGGTCTGGGGCAACCACTCCCCGAGCATGTTCCCCGACCTCACGCACGCGCGCATCAACGGCGAGCGTGCGCTTGATCTCGTCGACCTCGACTGGGTCGAAAACGACTTCATCCCGACCGTCGCCCGACGCGGCTCGGCCGTTTTGCAAGCTCGCGGCGCGAGTTCTGCGGCCTCGGCCGCTGCGGCAGCAATCGACCACATGCGCGACTGGGCTTTGGGATCCGCGGGCGAGTGGGTGACAATGGGCGTCCCCTCGGACGGCTCCTACGGCATTCCCGAAGGGCTTGTTTTCGGCTTCCCGTGCGTGTGCCGCGGAGGCGACTACGAGATCATCCAGGGGATCGGCCTTGACGACGACTCGCGCGTTCGGCTCGAACGCACGAAAGAGGAACTCCTCGGCGAACTTGAAGCCGTTCGCCCGATCCTCGAACGTTGAAGCACTGAGAAAAAACGTTGAGGGGCGTTTCCGTCGCGACACCCCTCAATGCCAAAAACGAACACCCCGAAGTCCCGTCAAGGACGCTCGGGGTGTTTCTTTTTCGAGCGGGGCGCCTCCAAAAGTCCGAAAACGCCTCTCGCTCGTCTTGCCGTCGGCTGCTTACTCGGCGGGTTCGTTCGCGGGCAGAGGTTTCGTGATGCGCACCGAGGCGATGCGGTTGCGTTCGAGTTGCAACACTTCGAAAACGAGCCCTCGGATGACGATCGTGTCGCCCGTCTTCGGCATGCAGCCGAAGTGCTCCAAAAGGAGGCCCGCCACCGTCACGTAATCGCCTTCATGGTCGACGAGGCCCGTCACGTCCACGGTCTGCTCGACCGTCATGAGGTCGGTCGTGCCGTCGGCGATCCAGACGTTTTCGCCCGACGCGACCATCGCAGCGCGGTCGCCTTCGTCGGGGAAGTCCCCGGCAATCGCCTCGAGAATGTCGTGCGAGGTTGCCAGACCCTGGATCACACCGAATTCGTCCGCAACGAGCACGAGCGGCGCGCGCGTTTTCTTGATCTCGCGCATCAGGCGGATCACCGTGATCGTTTCGGGCACCGTGATGACGGGACGAGTCTCGGCGATCGCGCGCAGCTTCTCGGTCGTCATCTCTTCGCGGATCATGTGCTTGGCTTTGACGTAGCCGACGACGCTCTCCAGCGAGCCGTCGCACACCGGGAAGGCGCCGTGAGGCATCGTGCGGATCTGCTCGGCAAGCTCGTCCATGGGCTTGCGCAGGTTGAGCCAGGCAATGTCGGAGCGCGGCGTCATGATCGTCTTGATCGAGCGGTCGGCAAGCGTCAGCACGCCCTCGACCATATGCCGTTCGTCGTCGCCGAAGGAGTGCGTCTGCGGGGCCATTTGTTCGGCCATCGTGGGCGCTTCCTCATCCTTGCTCGAACTCATGAGGCGAACGATCGCGTGAGTCGTGCGCTCGCGGAAAGGCACCCGCATCAGGTGCTTCGTCGAATTGCGGTTCGCGACCTGGTTGAAGGCTTCGATCATGATCGAGAAGCCGATCGCCGCATAGAGGTAGCCCTTCGGGATGTGGAAACCGAGGCCTTCGGCCACGAGGCTGAAGCCGATCATGAGAAGGAACGACAGGCAGAGCACCACGACCGTCGGGTGCTTGTTGACGAACTGCGTGAGCGGACGGCTCGCGGCAATCATGATGATCATGGCCACGATCACGGCCGTCACCATGATGGCGAGTTCGTCGACCATGCCGACCGCCGTGATGATGGAGTCAAGCGAGAAGACCGCGTCCAGAAGCAGAATCTGCGCGATCACCATCCAGAAGCCCGCGCGGGCCGAACCGGAATTTTCCGCGTGAGGACGCGCTTCGAGGCGCTCGTGGAGCTCCATCGTCGCCTTGAAGAGAAGGAACACGCCACCCGCAATGAGAATGAGGTCGCGCGCGGAGAAGGGATGGTCGAACACGCTGAAAAGCGGATTCGTGAGGCTCACGAGCCAGGACATGATCGAGAGAAGGCCGATGCGCATGACAAGCGCCATCGTGAGCCCGGTGTAGACAGCTCGATTCTGTTGGCTTGCGGGAAGTTTTTTCGCGAGAATCGCGACGAAAACGAGATTGTCGATGCCAAGGACGACCTCGAGCACGACGAGGGTGAGGAGACCGGCCCAGAGCGCCGGATCAAACAAAAAGTCCATTCAGTTTAATAAGTTGACGTCCGCGCCGTCCGAAGGGCGGACCGGGAAAGCCTCCGCGAGACCCCGAAGCGGAACTCTCGAAGAGTCGGGACTCTAAAAATATCAGAGATTTCAAGCGTTATGTGTCGGTGGTTACGCGGGTTTGCACTTTTGCAGGTCACTCGCGCGTACTGGAAACGAAACTCAACGTTGACATCCTCTCCGCCCTAAAGAGCGGAGATTCCCTACCGAGCCGTCAGGCCGGCCTTTTCAGGCCTTCCCGACGGTCTCCTCGATGGGTTCCTGCTGCTGACCTGAGCGTCTCTTGCGAGCCGTCCGGTTCACTTGCGTCGAAGCTGCTTCGACGCTCCCACAGGCGCTG
>OGEM01001419.1_pt1 | contig 10297 bp, 7 predicted proteins | sample 1570741 | NCBI WGS metagenome assembly OGEM01 (sample SAMEA2582141, study PRJEB24529) | metagenome | biome: Human gut stool | place: China | collected 2011
AAAATGCTTTATAAATGCAAGGTGGCTGGCAGGTTAGTAACGTACGGATGTTATTTGTCGCCTCGACGTTAATGTGGACCTGCAACACCATGTACATTATTGATATGCCGTTGTGGATCAGTAGCGAGTTAGGATTGCCAGACAAACTGGCGGGTTTCCTGATGGGGACGGCAGCTGGACTGGAAATACCAGCAATGATTCTGGCTGGCTACTATGTCAAACGTTATGGTAAGCGGCGAATGATGGTCATAGCAGTGGCGGCAGGTGTACTGTTTTACACCGGATTGATTTTATTTCATAGCCGTCTGGCGTTGATGACGCTGCAACTTTTTAACGCTGTATTTATCGGCATTGTTGCGGGTATTGGGATGCTATGGTTTCAGGATTTAATGCCTGGAAGAGCGGGGGCAGCTACCACCTTATTTACTAACAGTATTTCTACCGGGGTAATTCTGGCTGGCGTTATTCAGGGAGCAATTGCACAAAGTTGGGGGCACTTTGCTGTCTACTGGATAATTGCGGTTATTTCTGTTGTCGCATTATTTTTAACCGCAAAGGTTAAAGACATTTGATGACGTGGACGATAGCGGAAAGCCCGGTCATTTGACCGGGCAAGGGGATTAATTCATAAACGCAGGTTGTTTTGCTTCATAAGCGGCAATTGCGTCGTCGTGCTGCAAGGTAAGCCCAATACTGTCCAGACCGTTCATCATGCAGTGGCGGCGGAAGGCATCTATGGTAAAGCGATAGGTTTTCTCTCCCGCTTTCACCTCTTGCGCTTCCAGATCCACGTCGAAATGGATCCCCGGATTGGCTTTCACCAGCGCAAACAGTTCGTCCACTTCTGCATCGCTTAATTTCACCGGCAGCAGCTGGTTGTTAAAGCTATTGCCGTAGAAGATGTCAGCAAAACTCGGCGCAATCACCACTTTAAAACCGTAGTCGGTCAATGCCCAGGGCGCGTGCTCACGCGAGGAGCCACAGCCGAAGTTTTCTCGTGCCAGCAAAATGGAAGCGCCCTGATACTGCGGGAAGTTCAGCACGAAGTCCGGGTTTGGCTGTTGGCCTTTTTCATCCAGAAATCGCCAGTCGTTAAACAGATGCGCGCCAAAACCAGTACGGGTCACTTTCTGCAAAAACTGTTTCGGGATGATTGCATCGGTATCGACATTGGCGGCATCCAGCGGAACCACCAGGCCTGTGTGTTTGATAAATTTCTCTGCCATGGTGTGCTCCTTATTTAATGTTGCGAATGTCGGCGAAATGGCCGGTCACAGCCGCGGCGGCAGCCATTGCCGGGCTGACCAGATGCGTGCGCCCGCCGCGCCCCTGGCGGCCTTCAAAGTTACGGTTGCTGGTGGAGGCACAACGCTCACCCGGATTCAGGCGATCGTTGTTCATCGCCAGACACATTGAGCAGCCAGGTAAGCGCCATTCAAAACCGGCTTCAATAAAGATTTTATCCAGACCTTCCGCTTCCGCCTGGGCTTTTACCGGGCCAGAGCCGGGAACCACCAGTGCCTGCACGCCTGGCGCGACTTTCCGTCCTTTGGCGATTTCAGCCGCCGCGCGTAAATCTTCAATACGCGAGTTAGTGCAGGAACCGATAAACACTTTGTCGATAGCCACTTCGGTCAGCGGAATACCCGGTTTCAGCCCCATATAGGCCAGCGCTTTTTCTGCCGACGCACGTTCAACCGGATCGGCAAACGAAGCCGGATCGGGAATATTGTCGTTCACGGAAATCACCTGACCTGGATTGGTGCCCCAGGTGACCTGCGGTGAAATCTCTTCTGCCCGCAAAGTCACAACGGTATCGAAAGTTGCGCCTTCGTCGGTTTGCAGGGTTTTCCAGTAGGCAATGGCGTCGTCGAAATCTTTGCCTTTCGGCGCATGCAGACGGCCTTTGACATAGTTAAAGGTGGTTTCGTCCGGTGCAACCAGACCGGCTTTTGCGCCCATTTCGATTGCCATATTGCACAGGGTCATACGACCTTCCATGCTTAAATCACGGATTGCTTCGCCGCAAAACTCCACCACATGCCCGGTGCCGCCTGCGCTACCGGTTTTACCGATAATTGCCAGCACGATATCTTTTGCGGTAATGCCCGGCGCGGCTTTGCCCTGGACTTCAATTTTCATGGTTTTTGCGCGGCCCTGTTTCAGGGTTTGCGTTGCCAGTACGTGTTCAACTTCGGAAGTGCCGATACCAAAGGCCAGTGCGCCAAACGCGCCGTGGGTGGCGGTATGCGAGTCGCCGCAGACAATGGTCATCCCCGGCAAGGTGACGCCCTGTTCCGGCCCCATTACGTGGACGATCCCCTGATACGGGTGATTCAGGTCATACAGTTCGACGCCAAATTCTTTGCAGTTTTTGATCAGCTCCTGCATCTGGATGCGCGCCATTTCACCGCAGGCATTAATGTCTTTGGTCTGAGTAGAGACGTTGTGATCCATGGTAGCGAAGGTTTTGCCCGGCTGACGTACCGGGCGACCGTGGGCGCGCAGACCATCGAACGCCTGCGGTGAGGTCACTTCATGCACCAGGTGGCGGTCGATATATAACAGTGGGGTTTCGTTTTCGGCTTCGTACACAACGTGAGCGTCGAACAATTTTTCGTATAACGTTTTAGCCATGATTACACCCCTTCTGCCACATAGCGGGCAATGATATCGCCCATTTCATCGGTACTAACGGCGGCAGCGCCACGGGCTAAATCCCCGGTGCGAATGCCTTCTTCTAATGCGCGGTTAATGGCGCGTTCAATGGCGCAAGCCGCATCATCGGCATCCAGGCTGTAGCGCAGCAGCAGTGCCAGCGACAGAATTTGCGCAATCGGGTTGGCGATGTTTTTGCCTGCGATATCTGGTGCTGAGCCGCCTGCCGGTTCATACAGACCAAAACCTTGCTCGTTCAGGCTGGCGGAAGGCAACATCCCCATCGAGCCAGTGATCATTGCGCACTCGTCAGACAGAATGTCGCCAAACAGGTTGGAGCACAGCAGAACGTCAAACTGTGATGGATCTTTAATCAGCTGCATGGTGGCGTTGTCGATGTACATATGCGCCAGTTCGACATCCGGGTATTCCGTGGCGATCTCGTTAACGATCTCCCGCCATAAAATAGAGGATTGCAGCACGTTGGCTTTATCGATCGACGTCACTTTGTGGCGACGCTTGCGAGCAGATTCAAACGCGATGCGGGCGATACGTTCGATCTCAAAACGGTGATACACCTCGGTATCAAAGGCTTTTTCATATTGTCCGCTACCTTCGCGGCCTTTTGGCTGACCGAAATAGATGCCGCCGGTCAGTTCGCGCACACACAGGATGTCGAAGCCGTTAGCGGCAATGTCAGCACGCAGCGGACAGAATGCTTCCAGCCCCTGATACAGTTTTGCCGGACGCAGATTGCTGAATAATTTGAAGTGTTTACGCAAAGGCAACAGTGCGCCGCGTTCTGGTTGCTGGTCTGGCGGCAAATGTTCCCACTTCGGACCACCTACCGAGCCAAACAGCACGGCATCGGCTTGCTCACAACCTTCAACCGTCGCAGGCGGCAGCGGCTGCCCGTGGTTATCAATGGCTGCGCCGCCTACATCGTAATGGCTGGTGGTGATGCGCATCGCAAAGCGGTTGCGCACGGCATCCAGCACTTTCAGCGCCTGGGTCATCACTTCCGGACCAATACCGTCCCCCGGCAATACGGCAATATGGTAATTCTTCGACATCACACGGTTTCCTTGTTGTTTTCGTTGTGTTGAGCTTTGCGTTGCAACTCTTTTTCGACTTCTGCGGCGCGCCAGATATTGTTCAGTACGTGCACCATGGCTTTGGCGGAGGACTCGACAATATCGGTGGCCAGGCCGACGCCGTGGAAGCGGCGACCGTTGTAGTTAGCGACAATATCCACCTGACCCAGAGCATCTTTACCGTGACCTTTAGCAGTCAGGCTGTATTTCACCAGTTCGACGTTATAGTCAGTGATGCGGTTTATCGCCTGATAGACGGCATCGACCGGACCGTTACCGTTGGCGGCTTCTGCTTTGACTTCTTCGCCGCAGGCCAGTTTGACGGCGGCGGTGGCGATATCGTTAGAGCCAGACTGCACGCTGAAGTAATCCAGACGGAAATGCTCCGGCTCTTCTTGCTGCTTACCGATGAAGGCCAGTGCCTCCAGATCGTAATCAAACACCTGACCTTTTTTGTCCGCCAGCTTCAGGAAGGCATCGTACAAATTGTCTAAATTATATTCACTTTCTTTATACCCCATCTCATCCATGCGATGTTTCACCGCCGCACGCCCCGAACGAGAGGTCAGATTCAGCTGGATTTGGTTCAGACCAATAGATTCTGGTGTCATGATTTCGTAGTTTTCGCGGTTTTTCAGCACACCATCCTGATGAATACCGGAGGAGTGTGCGAATGCGCCGCTGCCAACAATGGCTTTGTTTGCCGGGATCGGCATATTACAAATCTGGCTAACTAATTGGCTGGTGCGCCATATTTCCTGGTGATTAATGGCGGTATGAACGTTGAGAATATCCTTACGAACTTTGATCGCCATGATCACTTCTTCCAGGGAACAGTTTCCGGCACGCTCGCCGATCCCGTTCATTGCGCCTTCCACCTGGCGTGCACCGGCATGTACCGCCGCCAGTGAGTTTCCGACCGCCAGGCCCAAATCGTCGTGGGTATGTACGGAAATAATGGCTTTGTCGATGTTGGGTACGCGTTCATACAGCCCGCTGATGATTCCGGCGAACTCAAATGGCATGGTGTAGCCCACGGTGTCCGGGATGTTGATGGTGGTGGCACCGGCATTAATCGCCGCTTCGACCACTCGCGCCAGATCGGCAATGGGTGTACGCCCGGCATCTTCGCAAGAAAATTCAACATCATCGGTGTAATTACGGGCGCGTTTCACCATATAGATAGCGCGTTCGATCACCTCGTCCAGCGTGCTACGCAGCTTGGTGGCAATGTGCATTGGCGAAGTGGCAATAAAGGTATGAATCCGGAAGGCTTCGGCGACTTTCAGGGATTCGGCCGCCACGTCGATATCTTTTTCCACGCAGCGAGCTAACGCGCATACGCGGCTGTTTTTAACCTGGCGAGCGATGGTTTGCACTGATTCAAAATCACCCGGCGAAGAAACGGGGAACCCGACTTCCATCACGTCAACACCCATACGCTCAAGGGCCAGCGCAATTTGCAGTTTTTCTTTCACACTCAAGCTTGCCTGTAACGCCTGTTCACCGTCGCGCAATGTGGTATCGAAAATAATGACTTGCTGGCTCATGGTTTGGGTCCTTGTCTCTTTTAGAGCGCCTCGCTTCGGGCATAAAAAAACCCGCGCAATGGCGCGGGTTTTTTGTTTGACTGCGTGCTGGCTTAATGCTGGATGCCGCTCACTCGTCTACCGCGCAAAGAAGATGCGTTTAGTAGTAGTAGACCGATAAAGCGAACGATGTGAGTCATTAAATCAGCTCCAGATGAATGCGATATGCTTTTAGAGTTACTGGATACAAAAACGGATGTCAACCCTGACGCAATAAAAACGTCCCGCCAGCGTGAGTTCTGCATCCGTAAAATTAGCTAATTGTGCTGCGGTGGTTAAAGTAAGCGATATTAATTTCTGCTTAACTACCGACGCTTTTCATCGGTTGACATATTTCAGCATAAATTTTTGCATCTAATCAACGAGGAAAAAGGGGACAAAATGCACGCGTTGCAAAACCTATCCTGATGATTTGTATTGAATTATATGTTTTGCGATTTTTTTTTGATATTGATTTGGTGAATATTATTGATCAATTAATGTTAAGGATTAATGCATTAAACATATAAATTAATTATTAAAAAAGCACATTTAATCCATTTTGTGGATGATTGAGTATTCGCGGTAGTTATGATTAGATTGTTTTCGCAACAAAAACATTATGGATTATTATGCTGTGGTAAATGACTCATTCCACGGCAATGGATTCTGTTTTTATCAGAACCCGTATCTTTATGTTTTCCTAATTTTACTCATTTTCCTTTTTCTTATTTTATATGCATGATAAATCATATTCTCGAGGATTATTTCTCTGCATTCCAATAAGGGAAAGGGAGTTAAGTGTGACAGTGGAGTTAAGTATGCCAGAGGTACAAACAGATCATCCAGAGACGGCGGAGTTAAGCAAGCCACAGCTACGCATGGTCGATCTCAACTTATTAACCGTTTTCGATGCCGTGATGCAGGAGCAAAACATTACCCGTGCCGCTCATGTTCTGGGAATGTCGCAACCTGCGGTCAGTAACGCTGTTGCACGCCTGAAGGTGATGTTTAATGACGAGCTTTTTGTTCGTTATGGCCGTGGTATTCAACCGACTGCTCGCGCATTTCAACTTTTTGGTTCAGTTCGTCAGGCATTGCAACTAGTACAAAATGAATTGCCTGGTTCAGGTTTTGAACCCGCGAGCAGTGAACGTGTATTTCATCTTTGTGTTTGCAGCCCGTTAGACAGCATTCTGACCTCGCAGATTTATAATCACATTGAGCAGATTGCGCCAAATATACATGTTATGTTCAAGTCTTCATTAAATCAGAACACTGAACATCAGCTGCGTTATCAGGAAACGGAGTTTGTGATTAGTTATGAAGACTTCCATCGTCCTGAATTTACCAGCGTACCATTATTTAAAGATGAAATGGTGCTGGTAGCCAGCAAAAATCATCCAACAATTAAGGGCCCGTTACTGAAACATGATGTTTATAACGAACAACATGCGGCGGTTTCGCTCGATCGTTTCGCGTCATTTAGTCAACCTTGGTATGACACGGTAGATAAGCAAGCCAGTATCGCGTATCAGGGCATGGCAATGATGAGCGTACTTAGCGTGGTGTCGCAAACGCATTTGGTCGCTATTGCGCCGCGTTGGCTGGCTGAAGAGTTAGCTGAATCCTTAGAATTACAGGTATTACCGCTGCCGTTAAAACAAAACAGCAGAACCTGTTATCTCTCCTGGCATGAAGCTGCCGGGCGCGATAAAGGCCATCAGTGGATGGAAGAGCAATTAGTCTCAATTTGCAAACGCTAACTGAATGCAGAATAGGTCAGACATTAATGTCTGGTTTGTTCTGCATTTTTTATTGAATGTAGAATTTTATTCTGAATGTGTGGGCTCTCTATTTTAGGATTAATTAAAAAAATAGAGAAATTGCTGTAAGTTGTGGGATTCAGACGATTTATTATCAATTTAATCCTCTGTAATGGAGGATTTTATCGTTTCTTTTCACCTTTCCTCCTGTTTATTCTTATTACCCCGTGTTTATGTCTCTGGCTGCCAATTGCTTAAGCAAGATCGGACGGTTAATGTGTTTTACACATTTTTTCCGTCAAACAGTGAGGCAGGCCATGGAGATGTTGTCTGGAGCCGAGATGGTCGTCCGATCGCTTATCGATCAGGGCGTTAAACAAGTATTCGGTTATCCCGGAGGCGCAGTCCTTGATATTTATGATGCATTGCATACCGTGGGTGGTATTGATCATGTATTAGTTCGTCATGAGCAGGCGGCGGTGCATATGGCCGATGGCCTGGCGCGCGCGACCGGGGAAGTCGGCGTCGTGCTGGTAACGTCGGGTCCAGGGGCGACCAATGCGATTACTGGCATCGCCACCGCTTATATGGATTCCATTCCATTAGTTGTCCTTTCCGGGCAGGTAGCGACCTCGTTGATAGGTTACGATGCCTTTCAGGAGTGCGACATGGTGGGGATTTCGCGACCGGTGGTTAAACACAGTTTTCTGGTTAAGCAAACGGAAGACATTCCGCAGGTGCTGAAAAAGGCTTTCTGGCTGGCGGCAAGTGGTCGCCCAGGACCAGTAGTCGTTGATTTACCGAAAGATATTCTTAATCCGGCGAACAAATTACCCTATGTCTGGCCGGAGTCGGTCAGTATGCGTTCTTACAATCCCACTACTACCGGACATAAAGGGCAAATTAAGCGTGCTCTGCAAACGCTGGTAGCGGCAAAAAAACCGGTTGTCTACGTAGGCGGTGGGGCAATCACGGCGGGCTGCCATCAGCAGTTGAAAGAAACGGTGGAGGCGTTGAATCTGCCCGTTGTTTGCTCATTGATGGGGCTGGGGGCGTTTCCGGCAACGCATCGTCAGGCACTGGGCATGCTGGGAATGCACGGTACCTACGAAGCCAATATGACGATGCATAACGCGGATGTGATTTTCGCCGTCGGGGTACGATTTGATGACCGAACGACGAACAATCTGGCAAAGTACTGCCCAAATGCCACTGTTCTGCATATCGATATTGATCCTACTTCCATTTCTAAAACCGTGACTGCGGATATCCCGATTGTGGGGGATGCTCGCCAGGTCCTCGAACAAATGCTTGAACTCCTGTCGCAAGAATCCGTCCATCAACCGCTGGATGAGATCCGCGACTGGTGGCAGCAGATTGAACAGTGGCGCGCTCGTCAGTGCCTGAAATATGACACTCACAGTGAAAAGATTAAACCGCAGGCGGTGATCGAGACTCTTTGGCGGTTGACGAAGGGAGACGCTTACGTGACGTCCGATGTCGGGCAGCACCAGATGTTTGCTGCACTTTATTATCCATTCGACAAACCGCGTCGCTGGATCAATTCCGGTGGCCTCGGCACGATGGGTTTTGGTTTACCTGCGGCACTGGGCGTCAAAATGGCGTTGCCAGAAGAAACCGTGGTTTGCGTCACGGGCGACGGCAGTATTCAGATGAACATCCAGGAACTGTCTACCGCGTTGCAATACGAGTTGCCGGTACTGGTAGTGAATCTCAATAACCGCTATCTGGGGATGGTGAAGCAGTGGCAGGACATGATCTATTCCGGCCGTCATTCACAATCTTATATGCAATCGCTACCCGATTTCGTCCGTCTGGCGGAAGCCTATGGGCATGTCGGGATCCAGATTTCTCATCCGCATGAGCTGGAAAGCAAACTTAGCGAGGCGCTGGAACAGGTGCGCAATAATCGCCTGGTGTTTGTTGATGTTACCGTCGATGGCAGCGAGCACGTCTACCCGATGCAGATTCGCGGGGGCGGAATGGATGAAATGTGGTTAAGCAAAACGGAGAGAACCTGATTATGCGCCGGATATTATCAGTCTTACTCGAAAATGAATCAGGCGCGTTATCCCGCGTGATTGGCCTTTTTTCCCAGCGTGGCTACAACATTGAAAGCCTGACCGTTGCGCCAACCGACGATCCGACATTATCGCGTATGACCATCCAGACCGTGGGCGATGAAAAAGTGCTTGAGCAGATCGAAAAGCAATTACACAAGCTAGTCGATGTATTACGCGTGAGCGAGTTAGGGCAGGGCGCGCATGTTGAGCGGGAAATCATGCTGGTGAAAATTCAGGCCAGCGGCTACGGGCGTGACGAAGTTAAACGTAATACGGAAATATTCCGTGGGCAAATTATCGATGTCACACCCTCGCTTTATACCGTTCAATTAGCAGGCACCAGCGGTAAGCTTGATGCATTTTTAGCATCGATTCGCGATGTGGCGAAAATTGTGGAGGTTGCTCGCTCTGGTGTGGTCGGACTTTCGCGCGGCGATAAAATAATGCGTTGAGAATGATCTCAATGCGCAATTTACAGCCCAACATGTCACGTTGGGCTTTTTTTGCGAAATCAGTGGGAACCTGGAATAAAAGCAGTTGCCGCAGTTAATTTTCTGCGCTTAGATGTTAATGAATTTAACCCATACCAGTACAATGGCTATGGTTTTTACATTTTACGCAAGGGGCAATTGTGAAACTGGATGAAATCGCTCGGCTGGCGGGAGTGTCGCGGACCACTGCAAGCTATGTTATTAACGGCAAAGCGAAGCAATACCGTGTGAGCGACAAAACCGTTGAAAAAGTCATGGCTGTGGTGCGTGAGCACAATTACCACCCGAACGCCGTGGCAGCTGGGCTTCGTGCTGGACGCACACGTTCTATTGGTCTTGTGATCCCCGATCTGGAGAACACCAGCTATACCCGCATCGCTAACTATCTTGAACGCCAGGCGCGGCAACGGGGTTATCAACTGCTGATTGCCTGCTCAGAAGATCAGCCAGACAACGAAATGCGGTGCATTGAGCACCTTTTACAGCGTCAGGTTGATGCCATTATTGTTTCGACGTCGTTGCCACCTGAGCATCCTTTTTATCAACGCTGGGCTAACGACCCGTTCCCGATTGTCGCGCTGGACCGCGCCCTCGATCGTGAACACTACACCAGTGGGTTTAATGCCGTTCAGGATG
>OGEM01001428.1_pt1 | contig 10267 bp, 9 predicted proteins | sample 1570741 | NCBI WGS metagenome assembly OGEM01 (sample SAMEA2582141, study PRJEB24529) | metagenome | biome: Human gut stool | place: China | collected 2011
ATGATTGTAGGTATAAATCAGACATAAAAAAACTAGATTTTCGGGAGTGAGAGTTTAGTGCACTTCTTGCTGATGCATCAAGACATGTTGGAGAGGCTAGCTCATTTATTGCATGTTGTGGAGTTAAAATAAATAGCACTATCCATGAATTACTGAGGAGTAAAACCATGGCTTTGTCTGGTCATGGAGGTGTTAGAAAATATAAAGATTTCGAAAAACTTTTTAGTGAAATTGTATTTACGCCAGATGAATGTAATATTGTGAGAAACTCTCTACAGAAAGATGGTGTTGAGAAAAAAACCAGAGAAAATATTATTTCTTGCCTCTCCAGTATTTCAGGAATATTAATGCAATACAGGCAAGCAATTCTATTTCTGCCGGGTTTAATAGTAACCCAGGGTTTTGTGCTTTGATGGGAAAAACAAATTTTCTTTTTGCTGACTTTTCACAGCATACATTCACACAAACTCATTATATTGTAAAAGCCGAAATAAATGAAGCTGGTAACGATTTTAATATTGCTAATTTCATTTATCGAACATACGGTGAGGATTATATTCATAACGACTCAGTGGATGACTCTCTTAATGAGCGTTCCGCTGAAGATTATAGGTTTCTGGATGACTCTTTGTTACCTGAAAACGATTTCCGCAACAGGAGGAGAAATTTCTCAGGCAATATTGCAATCGCAACCTACAAATAATTCGCTTTTTCGCAATAACACGTACCAAACGCTTACCTTTCAGGTAAGCGTTTTGACGATAAGACCAACATCATTAAGCCAATACATACCCCATATCCAACTTGAACAACATCGCGCTTATCGTTAAGGAAAGCGCGTTTTTTTTTACCCGCCAGGACAAGACCATGATCACCGTTGCCCTTATAGACGATCACCTCATCGTCCGCTCCGGCTTTGCGCAGCTGCTGGGGCTGGAACCTGATTTGCAGGTAGTTGCCGAGTTTGGTTCGGGGCGCGAGGCGCTGGCGGGGCTGCCGGGGCGCGGTGTGCAGGTGTGTATTTGCGATATCTCCATGCCCGATATCTCCGGTCTGGAGCTGCTAAGCCAGCTGCCGAAAGGTATGGCGACGATTATGCTCTCCGTTCACGACAGTCCTGCGCTGGTTGAGCAGGCGCTTAACGCGGGGGCACGCGGCTTTCTTTCCAAACGCTGTAGCCCGGATGAACTCATTGCTGCGGTGCATACGGTTGCCACGGGCGGCTGTTATCTGACGCCGGATATTGCCATTAAACTGGCATCCGGTCGCCAGGACCCGCTAACCAAACGTGAACGCCAGGTGGCGGAAAAACTGGCGCAAGGAATGGCGGTGAAAGAGATTGCCGCCGAACTGGGCTTGTCACCGAAAACGGTACACGTCCATCGCGCCAATCTGATGGAAAAACTGGGCGTCAGTAACGACGTAGAGCTGGCGCGCCGCATGTTTGATGGCTGGTGATGAAGACGTTGTTCTCCCGCTTAATTACCGTTATTGCCTGCTTTTTTATCTTCTCTGCCGCATGGTTTTGCCTGTGGAGTATCAGCCTGCATCTGGTTGAGCGCCCTGATATGGCGGTGCTGTTATTTCCGTTTGGTCTGCGTCTGGGGCTAATGCTGCAATGCCCGCGCGGATACTGGCCGGTGCTGCTGGGCGCGGAGTGGCTGCTGATTTACTGGCTAACGCAGGCGGTCGGTTTAACCCATTTTTCCTTATTGATGATCGGTAGTTTACTGACGTTACTACCCGTTGCGCTGATCTCGCGCTATCGCCATCAGCGTGACTGGCGCACCTTGCTGTTACAGGGGGCGGCGTTAACGGCGGCGGCGTTGTTGCAGTCGCTGCCCTGGCTTTGGCACGGCAAAGAGTCGTGGAATGCGCTACTACTGACTTTAACTGGCGGCCTGACGCTGGCCCCTATATGTCTGGTGTTCTGGCACTATCTCGCCAATAACACCTGGCTGCCGCTCGGCCCGTCGTTAGTTTCTCAACCGATCAACTGGCGCGGGCGACATCTGGTCTGGTACTTGCTGCTGTTTGTTATCAGTCTCTGGCTCCAGTTGGGATTGCCGGACGAACTGTCGCGCTTTACGCCATTCTGTCTGGCGCTGCCGATTATCGCGCTGGCCTGGCACTATGGTTGGCAAGGGGCGCTGATTGCGACGTTGATGAACGCCATCGCGCTGATCGCCAGTCAAACCTGGCGCGATCATCCGGTGGACTTATTGCTCTCGCTGCTGGTGCAAAGTCTGACAGGGTTGTTGCTTGGCGCTGGCATCCAGCGGTTGCGTGAACTTAACCAGTCGCTGCAAAAAGAACTGGCGCGCAATCAGCATCTGGCTGAACGTTTGTTAGAAACCGAAGAGAGCGTGCGCCGTGATGTGGCGCGTGAGCTGCATGATGATATCGGTCAGACCATCACTGCTATTCGTACTCAGGCGGGCATTGTCCAGCGACTGGCGGCAGATAACGCCAGCGTGAAGCAGAGCGGGCAGCTCATCGAACAACTGTCGCTGGGTGTTTACGATGCGGTGCGCCGTTTGTTAGGGCGGTTACGTCCGCGCCAGCTGGATGATCTCACCCTGGAGCAGGCCATCCGCTCACTGATGCGGGAAATGGAGCTGGAAGGGCGCGGTATTGTCAGCCATCTCGAATGGCGAATCGATGAATCAGCGTTAAGCGAAAACCAGCGCGTGACGCTGTTTCGTGTCTGCCAGGAAGGGCTGAACAACATTGTGAAACATGCTGATGCCAGCGCGGTCACCCTGCAAGGCTGGCAGCAGGATGAACGGTTGATGCTGGTTATTGAAGACGATGGCAGCGGTTTGCCGCCGGGTTCCGGGCAACAAGGTTTTGGCCTCACCGGAATGCGCGAGCGCGTAACGGCGCTGGGTGGCACATTACACATTTCCTGTCTGCACGGCACGCGTGTCAGCGTTTCTCTACCTCAACGTTATGTCTAAGGTTCGATGATGTTGCCGTTTCTGAAAGCGCCTGCCGATGCGCCATTAATGACTGACAAACATGAAATTGATGCACGCTATCGCTACTGGCGTCGGCATATTCTGCTGACCATCTGGCTGGGTTACGCGCTGTTTTACTTCACGCGTAAAAGTTTTAACGCCGCCGTACCAGAAATCCTTGCTAACGGCGTGCTCAGCCGTAGCGATATCGGCCTGTTAGCGACCCTGTTTTACATTACTTACGGCGTGTCGAAGTTTGTCTCCGGCATTGTCAGCGATCGCTCAAATGCCCGTTATTTTATGGGGATAGGGCTTATCGCCACGGGCATTATCAACATTCTGTTTGGCTTCTCGACGTCGCTATGGGCGTTTGCCGTACTCTGGGTGCTGAACGCCTTTTTCCAGGGCTGGGGTTCACCGGTGTGTGCGCGTCTGTTAACGGCCTGGTATTCTCGTACCGAGCGCGGCGGTTGGTGGGCATTATGGAACACGGCGCATAACGTCGGCGGCGCACTCATTCCCATTGTGATGGCAGCGGCTGCACTACATTACGGCTGGCGTGCCGGGATGATGATTGCTGGTTGTATGGCGATCGTCGTGGGGATTTTTCTCTGCTGGCGGCTGCGCGATCGCCCGCAGGCGTTAGGTTTACCGGCGGTCGGTGAATGGCGACACGACGCGCTGGAGATAGCTCAACAACAAGAAGGGGCAGGGCTGACGCGTAAAGAGATCCTCACCAAATATGTGTTGCTGAATCCGTATATCTGGCTGCTTTCGTTTTGCTATGTGCTGGTCTATGTGGTCCGGGCGGCGATCAACGACTGGGGCAATTTGTATATGTCCGAGACGCTGGGCGTCGATCTGGTCACGGCGAATACGGCAGTGACGATGTTTGAACTGGGTGGATTTATCGGTGCGCTGGTAGCGGGTTGGGGCTCGGACAAATTGTTTAACGGCAACCGTGGGCCGATGAATTTGATTTTCGCCGCCGGAATTTTGCTTTCAGTCGGCTCCCTGTGGCTGATGCCATTTGCCAGCTACGTGATGCAGGCAACCTGCTTCTTCACCATTGGTTTTTTTGTCTTTGGCCCGCAGATGTTAATTGGTATGGCGGCGGCAGAGTGTTCCCACAAAGAGGCGGCAGGGGCGGCGACGGGGTTTGTCGGCTTGTTTGCTTATCTGGGGGCGTCGCTTGCTGGTTGGCCGCTGGCGAAAGTGCTCGATACCTGGCACTGGAGCGGATTTTTTGTGGTTATCTCTATCGCCGCCGGGATTTCCGCACTGCTGTTACTGCCCTTTTTGAACGCCCAGACACCGCGTGAAGCGTGATGCATCTCACCTTTTCACTTCATATCCGGCAAAACTAAGAAATTTTCCAGGTTTTGCCTGGACGCTATCTCAGGCCTGATTTGCTGCTGATTTTTACAATGCATGCCTCACGCAGGTATTCATTTCAGGAGTAACCCATGCTGGCTTTCCTAAACCAAGTTCGCAAGCCGACCCTGGACCTTCCGCTCGAAGTGCGGCGCAAAATGTGGTTCAAACCGTTCATGCAATCCTACCTGGTGGTCTTTATCGGCTACCTGACGATGTACCTGATTCGCAAGAACTTTAACATCGCGCAGAACGATATGATTTCGACCTACGGGTTGAGCATGACGCAGCTGGGGATGATCGGCCTGGGTTTCTCCATCACTTATGGCGTGGGTAAAACGTTGGTTTCATACTACGCCGACGGCAAAAACACCAAACAATTCCTGCCGTTCATGCTTATCCTCTCTGCTATTTGTATGCTGGGCTTCAGTGCCAGTATGGGCAGCGGCTCGGTTAGCCTGTTCCTGATGATTGCCTTCTACGCCTTAAGCGGCTTTTTCCAGAGTACCGGCGGTTCGTGCAGTTACTCCACCATCACCAAATGGACGCCGCGTCGTAAGCGCGGGACCTTCCTCGGTTTCTGGAACATTTCTCACAACCTTGGCGGTGCAGGCGCAGCAGGTGTGGCGCTGTTCGGGGCAAATTACCTGTTCGATGGCCATGTCATCGGCATGTTTATCTTCCCGTCGATTATCGCGCTGATTGTCGGTTTTATCGGCCTGCGTTACGGTAGCGACTCCCCGGAATCTTATGGCCTCGGCAAAGCTGAAGAACTGTTCGGCGAGGAGATCAGCGAAGAGGACAAAGAGACAGAATCTACCGATATGACCAAGTGGCAGATCTTTGTTGAGTATGTGCTGAAAAACAAAGTGATCTGGCTGCTGTGCTTCGCCAACATTTTCCTCTATGTGGTACGTATTGGTATCGACCAGTGGTCAACCGTATACGCGTTCCAGGAACTGAAACTCTCTAAAGCGGTGGCGATTCAGGGCTTTACGCTGTTTGAAGCTGGCGCGCTGGTCGGTACGCTGCTGTGGGGCTGGCTCTCTGACCTGGCGAACGGTCGCCGTGGCCTGGTGGCCTGCATCGCGCTGGCGCTGATTATCGCCACGCTCGGTGTGTATCAACATGCCAGCAACGAATATATCTATCTGGCTTCTCTCTTTGCGTTGGGTTTCCTGGTCTTTGGCCCGCAATTGTTGATTGGTGTGGCTGCTGTTGGCTTTGTACCTAAAAAAGCGATTGGCGCTGCCGATGGTATTAAAGGCACCTTTGCTTACCTGATTGGTGACAGCTTTGCCAAGTTAGGTCTGGGAATGATTGCCGATGGGACGCCGGTATTCGGCCTTACCGGCTGGGCAGGCACCTTCGCTGCGCTGGATATCGCCGCGATTGGTTGTATCTGCCTGATGGCGATAGTGGCGGTGATGGAAGAACGCAAAATCCGCCGCGAGAAAAAAATTCAGCAGTTGACAGTGGCATAAACGTAACTGGTGACTTTTGCCCGGCATGACGCCGGGCTTTTTTATTATTCCGTGACTTCCAGCGTAGTGAAGGCAAACTTCTCGCCATCAAATAGCCCCTGACTGGTTAGTTTTAGCGCGGGGATCACTGGCAGAGAAAGAAACGCCATCTGAATAAACGGCTCATCCGGTAACGGACCGCATTCACGGGCGGCGGCTTTCAAGGCGTCAATCTGTTCCGCCAGCGACTGCGCCGTGTCGGTGCTCATCAGGCCGGCAATGGGCAACGGCAGATGACTTTGGACCTGGCCGTTACGTACCACGCACAGCCCGCCGCCATCCTGAATCACCTGATTGACCGCCAGCGCCATCTCTTCGGCACTGCGACCGATCACCACAATATTATGGCTGTCATGGCTGACCGTCGCAGCCAGCGCGCCTTCATTCAGACCAAAGCCGCCGAGCAAACCACAAGCCGGAGCCAGACGTTGCCCGTAACGCTCAAGTACGGCAATAAAGCACACATCATCGCGATCAAAACCATTTTCGCTGTAGACGCTGGAGTGGGAGTGCGTAATCAATTCGTTATGGATGACGTCAATGACCCGATAGCGTTTTCCGGGCGTAAATTGCAGGGCAAAGTCGCTGGCGGAAACTGGCTGGCGGGCAATGGTGTTGCCATATGGCGGAGCGGATTGTGCCAGTCTCGCCGACTCTTCCGCCTGTAAGGTTTGCGCATCAATCGGCTCGCCTTTCACCAGTACCTGCTGCACCGTGACCTTACGCGCATCGCTCAACAGGACGATATCAGCCTGCTTACCGGGTGCCAGTAAGCCGAGGTGATTCAGACCAAAGTGGCGCGCCGTCGACCAGCTGGCGACGCGATATGCCACATGCAGCGGCACATTGTGTTGTTCGATCAGGCGGCGAATTAAGGCATCGATGTGTCCTTCATGGGCGATCTCCCACGGGTTACGGTCATCGGTACAGAGCATGCATTGCGGGCTGTTAAATTCGTTGATCAACGGTGCCAGCGCGTTGAGATTGCGGGCAGCGGACCCTTCGCGGATCATCAACGACATGCCGAGTTGTAATTTCCGGCGTCCTTCTTCCAGCTGATAACTTTCGTGGCAGTTTTCAATACCCGCAGCAATATAGGCGTTAAGTTCTTTACCACCCAAACCCGGGCAGTGACCGTCCAGCGTCAGGTGGCGAAATGCATCCAGTTTATCGAGCAGCGCATTCTGCCCGCTAATTACGCCAGGGTAGTCCATCATTTCTGCAAGGCCGGTAACCTGCGGATGGTCCCGCCAGGCGAGCATCTGTTCAAGGGTAAAACTGGCACCGTTAACATCGCAGCCTTCCAGGGCGGGTACGCAAGAGCTGACCTGTAAGTACTGGTTTTGCCTTGCCTGTTCGGCACAGCGGGCAAACCAGGCGAATCCGGCTTCTCCCATGACGTTGACGATTTCATGAGGGTCGCAAATAACGGTCGTCAGGCCGCGCGGCAGGGTAGCGGTTTCAAAAGTGACCGGCGTCATCATGCTGGATTCAATATGCAGGTGAGCATCAATAAACCCTGGCACCGCCGTTGCGCCGCGAGCATCAATCCGCTGCAAAGCCGGAGCATCAGCGTATTCTGCGCCAACACCGGCAATGTAACGTCCTTTAATCACAATTGGGCCGGAAATTTCTCCGCCATTGATCAGGTCGAGAATAGAGACATTATCAATAATATAATCGGCAACAGCGTCGCCACGGGAAACGGCTAACAATTCCTGGTATTCCGCCCGGCTAATGTGATGAAATTTATGGTTAATAGAATTATTCATATTTTTCTCATTTTGATTTTATCAATTTGATTATTATTTATCATAAAGAAACGTCGCGAGATTATTAAAGAATATCCATTAATGTGCAATTGAAATGTGATAATTATCACTGAACCGTTGTTGTCATTTGTTTTACAAAAGCAAGGGATTAAATCTCCTCCAATGGACAAAAAAATGAATAATGACAATACCGATTACGTGAGTAATGAATCAGGGACGCTTTCGCGATTATTTAAACTACCTCAGCATGGGACCACCGTCCGCACAGAATTGATTGCGGGGATGACCACTTTTTTAACCATGGTGTACATCGTTTTTGTGAACCCGCAAATCCTCGGCGCGGCACAAATGGACCCGAAAGTGGTGTTTGTTACCACCTGTTTGATTGCCGGTATCGGCAGTATTGCGATGGGGATATTTGCTAACTTACCCGTGGCGCTGGCTCCGGCAATGGGGCTGAACGCCTTCTTTGCCTTCGTGGTCGTGGGGGCGATGGGCATCTCCTGGCAGACCGGGATGGGCGCAATATTCTGGGGCGCAGTTGGACTATTTTTGCTCACGCTGTTTCGTATCCGGTACTGGATGATCTCCAACATTCCCTTAAGTTTACGTATTGGTATCACCAGCGGAATTGGATTATTTATCGCCTTAATGGGATTAAAAAATACTGGCGTTATTGTCGCCAATAAAGACACGCTGGTGATGATTGGCGATTTAAGTTCTCACGGCGTGTTGTTAGGTATTTTAGGGTTTTTTATTATAACCGTGTTGTCATCACGTCATTTTCATGCCGCGGTGCTGGTTTCTATTGTGGTGACGTCTTGCTGTGGATTATTTTTCGGTGATGTTCATTTTAGCGGCGTCTATTCCATTCCGCCTGATATTAGCGGCGTCATTGGTGAAGTAGATTTGAGCGGCGCGTTAACACTTGAACTCGCCGGTATCATTTTCTCCTTTATGCTGATCAACCTATTTGATTCATCAGGAACATTAATTGGTGTAACTGATAAAGCTGGCTTAATAGATAGTAACGGTAAATTCCCCAATATGAATAAGGCGCTGTATGTTGATAGCGTCAGTTCGGTGGCGGGTGCGTTTATCGGCACCTCGTCTGTTACTGCCTATATTGAAAGTACTTCTGGTGTGGCAGTCGGTGGTCGCACGGGGCTGACTGCGGTTGTGGTCGGCGTTATGTTCCTGTTGGTTATGTTCTTCTCACCGCTGGTGGCGATGGTTCCTCCTTACGCAACCGCCGGAGCGTTAATCTTTGTTGGCGTGCTGATGACTTCGAGCCTGGCGCGCGTTAACTGGGATGATTTTACCGAATCGGTGCCCGCATTTATTACCACGGTGATGATGCCCTTTACTTTCTCGATCACCGAAGGGATTGCACTCGGCTTTATGTCGTACTGCATCATGAAAGTGTGCACCGGGCGCTGGCGCGATCTGAACCTGTGTGTGGTGGTGGTCGCAGCTCTGTTTGCACTGAAGATTATTCTGGTGGATTAGTAACTGGCGAGGGTTTCCAGATATCATGAGTTCTGATTACGCAGGAGAACTCATGATCTGGATAATGCTCGCCACGCTGGCGGTAGTGTTTGTGGTTGGTTTTCGGGTGCTGACATCCGGGGCCAGAAAAGCGATTCGCCGTCTCAGCGATCGGCTGAACATCGATGTCGTACCCGTGGAGTCGATGGTCGATCAAATGGGAAAGTCAGCTGGTGACGAATTTTTACGTTATTTGCATCGTCCGGATGAGTCGCACCTGCAAAACGCCGCGCAGGTGTTGCTCATCTGGCAAATTGTCATTGTCGATGGTAGCGAACAGAACCTGCTGCAATGGCATCGGATTTTACAAAAAGCTCGCCTCGCCGCGCCGATTACCGACGCTCAGGTCAGGCTGGCGCTAGGTTTTCTGCGCGAAACCGAACCTGAAATGCAGGATATTAATGCTTTTCAGATGCGCTATAACGCGTTCTTTCAGCCTGCCGAGGGCGTTCACTGGCTGCATTAAAACCGCTTCGTCTTATCAGCCTACAGACCGCGCCTGACCTGTAGGGTGGATAAGGCGTTAACGCCGCATCCGGTATTGGAACTGACAGTAGGTGAATGCATTATCTACGTTCTATTTACAGCAGCACCTCCAGCCCGTGTTTTTGCACAATGCTGAGCAGTTTTAATGAAATGCCATTGGGGCGTTTAGCGCCACTTTCCCATTTTTGTACAGTTGAAACGCTGGTATTGAGATAGTGAGCGAAGACGGGCTGACTCACTTTTAATTTTTCCCGCAGTGCTTTTATCTCAACAGGTTGTAAGTCTTGCACGCTGGTCAGGCAGGCTTTGTCAAAAGTACGCATCGTTTCGGCAGAAATAGCATCGACGCTGGACAATCCAGCCGCTGCGCTGTGAATAGCCTCAAATGCAGGACTTTTAAATTTAGTTTTTGCAGTCATAGCAGATCTCTGTCAGTTCTTTAGTGTTAATCATTGCTGTTAGTTGGGCTTTCGTCAGGAAGGCATAATGCTTTGCAATTTCACGAAACCCAGCCAGTTCCTGACTATTGATGTTCGACATATCCTGTTTTGCATATAAAAACGTGTAAAACCAATTGCTTCCTCCTTTCGCCAGAATAATTGCA
>OGEM01001432.1_pt1 | contig 10253 bp, 8 predicted proteins | sample 1570741 | NCBI WGS metagenome assembly OGEM01 (sample SAMEA2582141, study PRJEB24529) | metagenome | biome: Human gut stool | place: China | collected 2011
GTTTTGTAGCGTAATAAAAAGAATAAAAGCCAAAAGAGCTTGTTATTGGAGTTTAATAACCCCAATAGCAAGCTCTTTTTTTATTGTCATACAAAACGAGGTAATGGTAGAGGCATATAGCATATTGTTTCAGAAAACTTCAGACGGTGCGAAGGTGAAAGACCTTCTTACTGAATGGAAGATGGTGTGTACCGATTTCCCATTTGAATTGTATCCTGAAACAAAGGATTTGCCAAAACGTGATTGGGCTGACGAAAACGGAGAGGATACTTTCATCCCTGACGTATTACCACTAAAGGCTTATGATCTTGAAGCTGGAATATGTTATACAGGTGAAATGGCAACCGCCTATGATAAGATTGTGTCATTTTTAGGCTACCTGATTGGAGAAGATGGCAATGGTGCCACTTTGAAGGTGTATAATCCTCATACCAATATAGGAAGGCAGAATTTGTACTTTCTTGGAGCGAGTAACTATGACTTCCATTCGACTAAAGATGGTGATGTTGTCATGTTTAAGGTGAAGTTCCGGGTAACTGACCCAAAGACGGAAATTGTTCCTTCGTACAGTATTGATATGGCTACGGTTTTAGCATTAGTAGAAAAGAAGAGATAATATGTGGAAGGTATATGACAAAACAGGAACAAAGGTGCGCTGTGAGGTACGAAAAGTACAATACAGTGGTACTTTTATGGGTGAGTGTTTTGTAAATACGACCATATACTCTGAACTACCGATTGATTTTGAAATTGGAGATTACTTCATTTACCGTAATGAACAATTTACAATAAATTATGACCCAAGTGTTTTAAAGAAAGCCGGAGCAAAAAAGAGCGGTGAGTCTTATGTCTATGATGGCGTAAAGTTCAATAATGATTCGGATGAACTAACTCGATGTGATTTTCTGGATTATATTCTTGCAGATAATTACGTGCATTTTTCTTCGCTTCCAAATTTTAGCTTCTTCGCGTCAAGCATACAGGATTTGGCTGATCGGATACAAGCTAATCTTGATCGTGTTTATACTGACGAACAAAAGTGGACGGTTGAAGTACACCCGGAATATGTTGATACAACCAATGTAAATATTGATGTCAGCAAGATTAAGGTATGGGGTGCTTTGGATTTCATCAAGTCGAAATTCAATGCAAATTTCATTATTCGCGGACGGAAGATAATTATTGGTACCGCCGGAGTAGTAATTGATAATGTTTTTCAATATGGGAAAGGCAAAGGATTAGTTGAGATTCAGCGTGTGGCTGAAAGTAATCAGCAAATAACTACCCGCCTTCGTGTATATGGAAGCACGAGGAATCTTCCAGTTAGATATTACAATAAGTTGTCGGACGCATCTCTTACCAATTATCTGCCTAACAACATGGCAGTACAAAATTTGATGCTACCGGATTTTCCTCGCAAGGCACTTGATGTCTATATTGATAGTCCGAACATATCGGTGCTTGGAGTCCGGGAGGATAGCATCTATTTCGATGGAAGTGACGAGTCATTACCAGAGATTTATCCGTCAATGGAAGGCATGACTGCGGAGCAACTTATTGGTGCCGGAATATCATGCAGTATTGATTCCGGGGACAATGGAAACTTGGACGAGATTGTGACGGATGCAACCGAAAAGGATGGTAAAGCGATTAGCGATGATGGTACATGGGATCAGTTGAAAGATGGCGAGGATATTCCACCATTTCTTTTGACTATTAAAGATGTTGGGTTTGATATAAATGACTATCTGACCGGAGAAACAGCCACCATCAGTATGGAAGATGGTATGTGTGGTGGAAGAGAATTTGAGATTACCAAATGTGAGAAAAAAGGTAATAAATACATTCTCACTTGCAATCGTGTTTATGATGATGGGCTGAAGCTCTATTTTCCATATAAGCATTACAATATAAAAGCCGGAGATAAATTCGTGCTTTTGAATATTGATATGCCGGAAGTGTATATATCTGCTGCCGCCCAACGCCTATTGAAAGCTGGTAAGGAGTATTTAGCCAAAAATGATTATGTACGCTATACCTATGAAGTGAAGATTGACGAGATATACATGGCTCGGCATCCGCAACTTTACAGCTTACTGAAGGAAGGCGACTTAATGCTATTCACTGAATCCGATTTTAATATTGATGGAAGTATCATTATTGATTCATTGAGGATAACCGAAGGAGAAGGGCTTGTTCCAACTTATGAGGTGACATTGGCTAATGAGAAGTCTGTTGGTACACTTGAAAAGATACAAAATGCAATAGATTCTATTGGAGGTGGACAAGGTTCAGGCGGATATAACAGCCAACAAATTAACAGCTTGATTCGGACATTTGGAAGTAAGTTGTTCCTCTCTAAAATTTCTGATGATATTGCTCAAGGAGTAATCCAGTTTCTCAAAGGTGCTGTCTTCGGTGAATTTGCTGAAGGTATTGCTGGCTTTGGAGGCAAGATAGACCAATTCGGTTCTGCGTGGCTTGATTCATTATCTATCCGCAAGTTTTTGGAAGTACCTGAACTACGATATAACCGGATAAGTATTGAGGTAGGTAATAGCTGGAACGCTCCCGGAGGTGGAGTTATAGAAAGTGTGGTTCCTGATACTGATGTTGATGGGAACATTCTTAATACGGGAACAATAATGCTACACTTGCAAGACAAAGAAATTGGCAAAGTTGCCGTGGATGATATTTGTCAGGGGATATTCCATGATGGAATGACGTTGGACAATAATTTTTCAGATGATTATGACGACGGCATAGGCAATTTTCAGTTCTCCGGATTCTATACATGCTATTTCCGAATTACGGATATTTTAGAAGTTGGAAGAAACAGCAAGTTCCGATATATGCTTCGTGGCGTAAGTGATCGTTGGAGATTTCTTTTCCATCCGTGCGAGGCAATGCATTTTGTTGGATACGGAAACTTCACAGATAGATCACGGCAGACCTCCCGCTATTCTACTCGAACGTATGAACGCTATTTGCGTGGAGTGAATGACTGGGAGTTTACTTCAGATAATATCGGGGCGCAATTTGGTGATTTGAGCAACTTGTCTGTCTTCGGAATGAACATGGAAGGTTATTCTGCTTATTTGAATAACATATACATGACCGGAGTTATTGAACAACTTGAAAACTACCCGGCACGTATTGAGATAGATACGCAAGGAGATAATTTTCTTGCTTTTGGTGAGACTATGGACATTACTTGTAGAGTATTCAAAGGTTGGAGCGATATAACCGATACTGTGACAAAATGGAGAATAGCCCGTGATAGTGGTGATACGGCAGATGATGAAGCGTGGGCAATCAAGAATAAAAACTTTGCCGGAAATATAACGCTTGCTTATGAAGACCTCGGAGATAACGCTATCACATCTGTAAGTACATTATTTACTGTTACGGCAACAAATAAAACTGATACGGCGAAAGCTATTATAAGTATATAGAGTATGGAAAGTATAAAGAAAAGAATTAGAAAAGATTTTCAGCCATTGACTATTGCAGTCAGCTTGAAAATTATGACTCCGAATAGCCCGGCTTCGCAAGTATATAATAGTGAGAATGGTGAATATGAGCCTGATCGTGGCGTTACTCCGCTTGTGATTCTGCCGGAAGTTATTGCTAATTGTACGGATGGTAGCTGGAATACTCCTTATGCAAATGAATTACTTTCCGAAATGAAGTGGTATATCAACGGAAAAGAGGCTTCAACCGTGGCTTCTTGGAATGGAAAGTATTCTATTGATACCGTTGGCTCGACTCGCGGTGCAATTACGATCAACCGCAATGTTTCTCCGGGAGAAAGTTTTGAGCTTCATTTTGAAGGTGTAGTTGCTGATACCCGATTGGGTGCAAATATTCCAGTGAAGACGGATACTATAACTCTTTCTACCGTAGATAAAAGTGAAGATGAATACAGCTTATCAATCGGAGACGACCAAATCATCCGGTACAATCCATTTGAGGATGCTTTGCTGCTGTATGATTATAAAGTTGCTAATGGTTTGACTACGGCTTCAACATCTGCACGTAATGCTGCGCTGAACGAAAACGCATACGAACGCTCTATTTCTGTATCTGTACATAAAGGAGATACACTTTTGTCTTCTGGTTATACATTGAATTTATACAGTATCGGTAGTGGTGGTGTCTTGACACAGCTTACAACTGCCAAACATGAAATAATCACTCTTACCTCAACAAAGATCACTATGGATTTGAGGCTGATAGAAAAAGGTGATTTTCTCTTGGTTGTAAATGTTGGTGGAAAAGAAAAAGCAAGGAAACAGTTTTCCATTAACCGGGTCTATCCCAAATTCGATGTGGAACCAGCAAGCGGAGTTTCCATTAATCCGGGTGAGACAACTCACTATAATAAAGTAATGGTGCATTACAATGGAAATATCGTTCCGGTTCCTGCCCCAATTTTAAAGATGGTATGGTTTACTGATACAGAGAACTTAACCGGGGTACAACATAATGAAGGAACTGAAACAGTGATAACATTATCCCGTACTGGAATTGGCAATACATATCTTGATGATTGGCTTGATATATATGTAGAAGCGGAACAGAAGCCGATATTCAAAGTTATGACTGATGCTTCGGGTACAGAATATACAGATAAAAGTGGGAATGTTTACATAAACTGATAATTATGAGATATGTAGTAGCAAAAACCAAAACGGTCACTAATGCTGGAATCAGTGATAGTGGACACAGGACAAAGAAAGGATTTATCATTATCAATGAAAAAGAGATAATGAATAGTGATTTCCTCGAAGGTGATTTTGAAGCTCGCGTTCAAATACTTGGAGGTACAACATATACAAACGTGGAAATAAATAACATTATAAACGAAGGAGGATGGAATTATGGCTTATGATTACAGTGCCCAAAATAGTATTACCATCAAGCGGTTACGAGCGAATGATAGCTTGACACTTAGTTTTGACAATAACGGAATACCTCTGTTTCAGGGTGTAGATGCTGAAAGTGGAGTCGTATCGCCGGATTGGACGAAAGCGGCAAACCAACCGATAAGAACTCCGAAGGTTATTTCATCGCATGGGCTGGCAGTCGCATTGTCAAACCATACTTGGACATACAATGGCGTAGCATTAAAATTTAATGGTGCGGAAAGTAGCGGATGGAAGACTGATAGCACCGGAAAGTTTCAAATGAATACTACTACCGGAGCTATTAAGATTATTGCCAATTTAGCAAGTAAGACCAATATTGCCGGAGATACTCTTATTTATTCGTGTGTGGCTACGGTTGCCGGAGTAGAGTATAACTTGACAAAGGATTTACCTGTTGTAATTCAAAACATAGGTGCAAGTTCATATTATCTTGCCATTCTTGCCACAACCGAACAACTAACAAGTAAGATTACTTCAACTTCATTGCAGACAAAATGCCTTACCTCAAAAACGGTCAAAAAACAATTACTGTTGGAAGAGGTGATGTTGATGGTACTCAACTGTTCATTGCTGAAGTGTACAAGTCTTCCAGTGACTCACAGCCTTTAGCACGTTCGGGTATCCGTATTATTGATACCGCAGATGAATTTCAGGTTGTATGTTACATTTCTTCAGCCAATAAAGAGGTGGATACAGGTAGCCCGGTGACTGTTAGTGCAAAAGTTGTCAATATGACAACCGGAGCGACATATTCCCCTTCGTCTGCTGCATGGACAATGAATATAATGGATAAGGAAAACTGGAAGAGTCTGAAATCATCATCTACAAACAGCATATCAGTAACAACAACTGAAACAGATCGTAATGGTAATCTGTATGACGTAGATGTAGTTGCAGAATGTAACTTCAATTAATAATTAATCAAATACAAAATTATGGCATCAAAAACTTTAGGAAGTGAAACCACGGTACAATCTATGCTAAGAAGCAATAGTGTACTTGTTGAGATTGACGGTAATGTTCGCCGTATTTCATTGGAGAATCTGATGAACGCAATTAATACAGGTAATGAACAACTCCTGCGACAAGTCGCATGGGGCATCCCTTTAAAGCATAAGGTTCAGAGTAGTACTGCGTATGGAGTTGTAGGAAATACGGCTGCATGGGCTGAATATAAACGAATGAGTGGGCGTTATCTCGTTAATAATGCCGGGAAAGCCTCTAAACTATCTCCGAATAATTCAGGGGTATTTGCCGATGGTACTGCACTCGATGAATCCAAAGGACATGTAATGTTCATTTCTCCGCGTTTATACTTTTTAGTTAAGACTGACAGCGTAAGTGGAATACCCTATTTATGGTTAAGTATGTATCCAATCGGAGGACATTATATCGGCGGTGCCAATGGTGGGCAATACAACTGTATCGGTGCGTATAAAGGTTCTATGTCAGGTAGTTCGCTTGTTTCTCGTTCCGGGGTAGCTCCGGCGGGAAGTAAGACTATCAATGCCTTTTGGAGTGCTGCACAAGTGAATGGTAAAGATTGGGGATTGACTGACTACGATCAACGTAAACTTATTATGATGCTTGGGCTATCTGAATATGGAGATACCAATATTCAAGCAAAGCTGGGGTATGGTGTCAGTGGTAGCTCAAATTTGGATTTATGGGGTGCTGCGGCATCATTGAAAACCGGAGAAACAAAGAGTCTTGGTGATAACTGGGGAAAGATTGGCATTTCTGTTGTAAATGGAAGTAACACAGGCGTGAATTGTTCCCGCGTGAACATGATGGGTATTGAAGACCCTTATGGATGGCAATGGGAAGATATACAAGGGGTATATTGTGGAAACTCTGCCAATGATACACAAGACGGAACCGAAATATTCATTTATAAAGGCAACCGACTTCCGACTACTGCTGAAGTATCGACTCACCCTAACGGGGAATACCGACAAGCAACCCGTTTGACCACAAGCGGATATGTGCAAGAAATTATTGCAGGAGATAACTTCGATATTTTCGCATCAAAACTTGGCGGAGGAAGTTCTTCATACTGGGCTGACTACCATTATGCTACCAACACTGGGCAGCTGGTCTTTTGGGGCGGTAGTGCGCATTACGGTGCGTACTGCGGCTTGGCGTATGCGCTCTCGAATTACGCTTGGTCGTACTCCAGTGAGACTGTCGGTTCTCGCCTTGCTTATTATGGAAATTTAACATTCGTTACGGGTGCTGAATTGATGGCATCTTGATAACTGAAATCAACTTAGTTCTTTGAAATACAAATAGTTGCAAATCCGTTCACAGCGTCACGTTCTCGAACAACGAATAGCGTGACGCCCCCGACAGGGGTGGACGGTTGGCGGAAGGGAACAAGAGCTGGTCTTTTGGGGCGGTAATGCGAATAACGGTGCGAACTGCGGCTTGGCGTATGCGAACTCGAATAACGCTTGGTCGAACTCGAATGCGAATGTCGGCTCTCGCCATACTTATTATATCGTGGAGAAATCTGCGAGTTCCCTGAACCATGACCCTGCAATATTGGTTGCAGCGTAGTAACCAACAAGTTACGATGTCAAAAAATCACGAGCGGAAAGGTCTGTTTCTCTTGCGAACACAGACAAGCGGTGTTAGTAGGTTTATTCTCGAAAGCTCCGGGCAAATTATTCAAGCAAGCAAAATGGGCTTGCAATATCGGAATAATCAATATAGGTCTGAAGAAGACAAATTAGAAGTATGGTGTAAATTTTAAATAGAAGGTAATGACTAAGAGAAGAGGATTTTTGATAGAACAGATTGCTGATATGGATAATCTTCGGGAAGCGGATAGGGATGCACAGGATGGAAAGGTAAAGAAGAACCGATTTATCCGCCGTCATAACGAACGCGCCAAAGATGATTTAGAGGCTTTAAGGAAGATGATTTTAACGCTGGATTTCCCTGATCCTGACTTCAGTATAATGTCAGTTGTCAGTGATGCGGGAAAGAGAAGGGATATTGCGAAACAGAGTTATTTCCCGTGGCGTATTCTTCATCATGCCATAATGAGAGTGATTGGAGCAGATATTTACAAGAGTCTTATTCTCGATACGAGTGCTTGCATAAAGGGAAAAGGACTTCATTTTGGAGTCAAACGCATGAAGATGTTTTTGCGTAGGTATCCTGAATACAAGTGGCTTGTAAAGACTGATTTCAAGAAGTTTTATCAGAGTATTCCACACGAAGTTGTGATTAATGCTTTTCGCCGAAAATTCAAAGACGAGAAGTTTATAAAGTTGATTGAGATTGCATTGTTGAGTTATGATAGCGGAAAAGAGTTAATTGATATTTTGGAAAATGAAGAACTTCGGAAAGAGAGCTGTACCGATTGGAGCGTACACAAGCCAACCAATCGGAAATTTCGCAGTAAGCCCGATAGACCACAGATTCAAAGAACAGTATAAGGTCAAATGCTTGCATCGGTATTGTGATGATAACGTAATGCTTGCACGAACAAAGGGTGAAGCAAAATTTCTACTCCGGGAATACAACCGGATAAGTGCAGAATATGGATTGGTAGTGAAAGCGAATAGTTGTATTTCTCCAATAGGAACGGAAGTTAGGCATGAAAACAAAAAACATAGAAAGCGAAAAAGAAGTAAGAGGAAGAAGGATTAACTTCTTGGGATATTGCTTTACACCGGATAATGTAAGGCTACGTAAAAACATGAAGAAAACCTTCGCGCGAAAAGATAAACGAATTAAGAGTCGTAAACGTAAGCAACAAATCCGTGCATCATACTGGGGATGGTGTAAATGGGGAGATTGCCGAAATTTATGGAAAACAATAACAGATAATGATATGAGTTTTGCTGACAAAGGAATCAAACAAAGTGGAAAGACAAAGGACGGAAAGAAGTTCTTTGATGTTTCAGAAATGAGATTAATGGAAATTCTGAATATTCCCATTAAGGTGTTGGATTTTGAAACAAATGTGAAGACTTCACAGGGAGACGGAAGGTATTGTGTACTGTTTGAAATGAACGGTTCAAAATACAAGTTCATAACAAATTGCTTTAACCTGAAAGATGTACTCGACCAAGCGAGATTGCGAGAACAAGAGACAGGTGATAAGATTTTCCCGGTGGAGAATGTGATTATTAAAAGACGCGCACTTCGTGAAGGAAAGAGTGCTTATTATTTTGATGAATAATTTAAAAGGAGGTAAAAATGAAAGCGTACAGTGATTTTAATGGAGTGGTGCCCGAAGGTGTACAAGTTACAGTGGAAGGCAGTTTGGTACGACTGTTTTTTGATTATGCCAAAAACGAAATTACCGTTGAAGGTGAAAAACATGAACAGTTGGTTTGTGAGAATGTAAACGCAACCGGGCGAACGTATGAAGAGCTTGTCAGTGCTATTGTAACTGATCGCTATTCGGCAGATAGACGTGAAGCTGTATTCGCCAATTATGAAGAAGCCAAAGATGAAGCGAGTGAGCTAACAGAAGTAAAACGTGCTGAATATTTGAAGGAATACTCTGATTTTCAAGCATGGCGTAAACATGCAAAGGAGATTGCAACTGATGTATTGACAAAATTGAAATAACAATGAAAGTACAAGGACATATTATAGTTAGAAGGAAAGCGAAAGACGGAAGTAATGGAAATGACGGAGTATCGTACAATATAGTTACAAGTCAAAATCCAATTTCTTGCTCTTCTGCTGGTATTCCAAAGAATACCTCTGTATCTATATCCTTGTATGTAAAGAAGGGAACAGAGGTAGCACGTATAGCAAGTGGGACTTATATTCAAGTAACATTGGGTGGTTCGGGGCTTGGAAGAGTGTACAAATCGTATTCCGGTACAATAACTTTTTCTTTGCTGTTAGATGCGATGATTTTGTCATACGCAAAGTCTGTTCATGTAACAGCCAGTGAACTTGATTATGGGAAAACGGACATCGCAGATTTCAATATACCTATTGTTTGTGATGGTGTTAAAGGCGACAACGGTCTTCAGGGCTGCATTATTCGTCAATCGGAGTGGGTGGAAGGAATAGAGTATCGCAATGATGAAGCTCTTACTTCCGGTACCCGGTACTTGGATATTGCTATTGTTACCACCGGAGCCAACACTTTCAATGCTTACAAATGTTTGAAGACGCATACTTCAAGTAGTTCGATTCCAGTAACTAACACGACTTATTGGCAGAAATTCAATACTCTTCAGCCAGTTTATACACCATTGATTATGGCTCAAAATGCTATTCTCCGGTTCATGCAGGGCAATCAGCTTTTGATTATGAAGTCGGATAATACGACTGTTGCGGCTGGGC
>OGEM01001441.1_pt1 | contig 10192 bp, 5 predicted proteins | sample 1570741 | NCBI WGS metagenome assembly OGEM01 (sample SAMEA2582141, study PRJEB24529) | metagenome | biome: Human gut stool | place: China | collected 2011
TGTTAAGAAATTATAACCACGTTTTAATAGATGATGATTATCAGATAAATACAGACGATATATAGAGTTCTTGAAGCTTGGAGAATATGGTAAACTGGCGGTTAAGACAGTAGTTTGGTCTTTACTAAATGTGAAAGTTCTTTTTATTCATATTGAACTAAAATGAGGTGATAGTTCGAACCTATTAGGATTTAGGGGCAGATATGATTTTGAAAAATCGTGTGTTTATAGTATACAGGTCATTAAATTTAAGCTAAAAAATGCTTTTCTTTAAACTTTATTCTCTTTCTTTGTTCTTAATATAAAAGGACTTAAACTTTGAACGTATGAGAATAAAGCAGATTTGTATGATGGTATTGCTCTCTTTAGGGATAGCACCTTGGGCAAAAGCTCAAACATTTGACAAGTTATGGAAACAGGTGGAGCAGGCTGAACAGAAGAGTTTGCCACAAACAGTGATCCAACTGACAGATCGAATTTATAAAAAAGCGGAAACTGAGAGAAACTCTCCACAGATGTTGAAGGCGTATACGTGGCGGATGAAATACCGCGAAACGTTGACTCCCGATAGCTTTTATGTAAGTTTGAAAGGTTTGGAACAGTGGGCGGAAACAACGGATAAACCGATGGACCGTGCTGTTTTGAATTCCCTGATAGCCGGTATTTATGCAGATTATGCATCCAGCAATCGCTGGCAGATTCGTCAGCGGACGAATATTGTAGACGAAGCTCCCTCCTCCGATATACGGGAATGGAGCAGTAATATGTTCGTGCAACAGGTGATGAAATATACAGCCGGTTCTTTGCAGGATACGGGATTGCTGTTGAATACCTCTTCGCGCATTTATATTCCTTTTGTGAAACTCGGAGATACCAGTGAATACTATCATCATGATATGCTTCATTTGCTGGGTAGCAGAGGGGTGGATGCCTTGAACAATGTAATGGGATTGGATAAAGATTCTGTTGTACAGACATCGGTTGAAAACGTTTATTTAGGTATGCTCGATGCTTATGAAAAAGCCGGTATGGATGATGGTTATGTGCTCTGCAAACTCGATTATCTGAACTGGAAACGGAATTCGGATCCTACCTTTGTGCCTTATCGGGCACCACAGAATTTAATCGGGTTGACTCAAGATCCTTATCTGGCCGGCCTCGATAAACTGAAAGCTGATTTTAAATCGCATGATGTCTGTGCTGAGGTTTATCTGGCCAAAGCCCGCTATGCTGTGGAAAAACAGCAACAGGTGATGGCTTTGCAGATTTGTGATGAGGCTATCAGGCTTTATCCGGACTATAAACGCATCAATGCCTTAAAGAATTTGAAACAGGAGATTTTGAATCCGGCTTTGTATGTACGTGCCGACCAGGTTGTTTATCCGGATACTGATATGAAGTTGATGGTGAACCATAAGAATATAGATGGTTTTACGGTGCAATTATACCAATCGAAAAAGCGGGTGGCCGAACAGCATTATTCTTTATTGCGTCCTCAGAATTATCAGAATCAGGATACTGTATTTACGTTGAAAGCTCCGGCAATCGGAGAATATGTGATGCGTATCGTACCCGATGCCAAGGCACGGGAAAATAGTGAAAGCAAGCTGAGTGTTACCCGTTTTAAGGTATTGACACTTCGTTTGCCGGGAGACCAATACGAAGTGGTTGTCCTCGACTGTATGAGCGGACAGCCTGTGGAAGGTGCTGTTGTCACTCTTTATACAAACGATGAAAAGAAATTGACGGAGTTTACTACTGATTCCGAAGGAAAGGCAACATTCCCCTATAAACGTGAATACCGCTATTTAGTCGCTACCAAAGGCGATGATACCGCAATGCCCTTGCAAGGTATTTATGGCGGTAGTTATAATTACTACACGGATAAGAAACCGGTGAATTCGGTGAAACTTCTGACGGACCGTTCTCTTTATCGACCGGGGCAAACCGTATATGTGAAAGGTATTGCTTATGAGCAGGAACTGGATACAGCTAATGTCATTGCCTATCGCACTTATACGTTGACACTTACCGATGCCAATCGGCAGGAGGTTGGAAAGAAAGAGCTTCGTACCAATGAGTTCGGTTCCTTTGCTACGGAATTCACTTTGCCGTCCGTTTGCTTGAACGGTACGTTCACACTAACTACCGATGAAGGAATGACCACTATCCGCGTGGAAGAGTATAAACGACCTACTTTCGATATAACTTTTGATAAGATGACCGGGTCGTATAGCTTGGGTGATAAAATCGATGTGAAAGGAACGGTAGCCACCTTTAGTGGTGTGTCATTGCAGGATTTGCCTTTGAATTATACAGTTACCCGTTTTATGCGTTTTGGCTGGCAAGGAGCGCAGTTGGGCGCTGAACCTATTGCATCGGGCACCGTTTCACTGAATGAAGACGGACAATTCACGATTCCGGTATCCTTGAGTGGTGATAAAGGGTGCGATATGGGATATTATGTTTTCCAGATTCAAGCGACGGTTACGAATGTGGCGGGAGAGACGCAGGCTTCCACTTACAGTTTAGGAGTCGGAAACCGTTCAATGCTACTGGGAGCCGAGATACAGAATCCTGTTTGCAAGGAAGATTCCATCAAGCTGACTTTTAAAGCTACCAATCTTGATGGCCAGCCCGTTAGTGTAGAGGGTAACTACAAACTTTATCCCGTAGTCGGTGGTGCGAAGTCCGAAGAGGTGATGAAAGGCACTCCGGCTTATACGGGTACGTTTGTTTCCAATAAAGAGACGCTTCTTCCGGGATGGACTTCTGTGCCGTCGGGAGAATATCTGTTGGTTATGTCTGCCAAAGATGATCAGGGTCGTGAAGTGACGGGCGAAGAGGAAGTCATACTCTTCTCGATCAAAGATAAGCGCCCTCCGGTAGACAAGGCGATCTGGTATTATGCAGAAAATACCTCGTTTGATGCCGCTCATCCGGCTGTGTTCTATTTCGGAACTTCCAAGAAAGACGCGTATGTGATGATGAATCTGTTCAGTGGTAACCGGATGCTGGAAAGCAAGGTGCTTCGTTTGTCCGATTCAATTGAGCGTTTTGAATATCCTTATAAAGAATCGTATGGCAACGGGCTTTCCGCTACTTTCTGCTTTGTGAAGGATGGTTCCGTAAATCAGCAGACGGTAAGAATGACGAAACGCTTGCCGGATAAAACATTGACAATGAAATGGGAGGTATTCCGTGATAAACTGCGTCCGGGACAGGAAGAAGAGTGGAAGCTGACTGTCAAAACCCCGCAAGGAATGCCGGCCGCAGCTGAAATGTTGGCTACCATGTATGACGCTTCGCTGGATAAGATATGGAAAAATAATCAGAGCCTGAGAATCGGATACAACCTTTCTGTGCCCGGAACACGCTGGATGGATGGTTATTGGGGAATGAACTCTTATAATTATTGGTTCCCTTCCAAGAGCCTGAAGGTAGATCCGATGGCATACGACCACTTCGTGCTTCCATTCAATTACGTCAGTAATCTGGTTTTCGAAGAGGAAATGATACCCCTTTGTAATTATCGACAGAACGCAACGGTTGTTGGAAGCGCAAAGGTACGCGGAATGGCGAAAGCCGAGGCGGGTATGTCTATCGTCATCAGCGATAAAGCCGATGTTGAATATGCCGAAACGGCTGATGCCGACAGGGATACCGGAGCGGGAGAAACCCTTCTTGGGGCTACCGAAGAATTGCGTACCAATTTTGCCGAGACCGCTTTCTTCTATCCGCAACTTCGTACCAATGAGCAAGGGGAAGTTTCTTTCTTTTTCACCATGCCGCAGAGCCTTACCCGTTGGAATTTCCGGGGATATGCGCATACCAAAGGAATGATGACAGGTATGATCGATGCTACTGCTGTGACCAGTAAGGACTTTATGCTGACTCCGAACTTGCCGCGTTTCGTCCGCGTGGGAGATAAAACTGCTGTAACCGCTTCTGTGGCAAACCTTACCGGAAAGAATATTTCCGGAACGGTTAGCTTTATTCTTTTTGACCCGATGACGGAAAAGGTGATCAGTACGCAGAAACAAAAGTTCTCTGTAGAAGCAGGACGTACCACGGGAGTGAGTTTCCTTTTTATTGTTACCGATAAATACGATGTATTGGGTTGCCGTATGATTGCCGACGGTGGTTCGTTCAGTGACGGCGAGCAGCACCTCTTACCCGTACTTAGCAATAAAGCGGATTTGGTGGAGACTGTGGCCATGCCTGTTCGCGGAGAAGAAACACGTACTTTCCCGCTCGATAAGTTATTCAATAATCACAGCAAATCGGCTACCGACCGTTGTCTGACTATCGAGTTTACAGGTAATCCGGCTTGGTACGCCATACAGGCATTACCATCGTTGGGTATGCCCGAGAACAATAATGCCATCTCTTGGGCTGCCGCTTATTATGCGAATACGTTGGCTGCCTATATAATGAATTCACAGCCACGCATCAAAGCCGTGTTCGATAGTTGGAAGTTGCAAGGCGGAACGAAGGAGACTTTCCTCAGTAATTTGCAAAAGAATCAGGAGGTGAAGAACATCTTGTTGTCTGAATCTCCTTGGGTGATGGAGGCCCGGACGGAAGAAGAACAGAAAGAGCGCATCGCTACTTTATTCGATTTGAACAACATTCGTAATAACAACATTGCTGCCTTGACCCGGTTAAAAGAGCTTCAGCAGTCTGATGGTTCGTGGGCATGGTATAAAGGTATGAACGGTAGTCGATTTATCACGAACTTTATTGTCGAATTGAATGCCCGTCTCGCTTTGCTCACCGGTAAACCGCTGGAAGGGGATGCCTTGACGATGCAGCGTTCTGCTTTCAGTTTTCTGAATAAAGAAGCGTTGGAAGAGTATAAGAATATCCGTAAAGCAGAGAAAAACGGAGAAAAGGTAAAAGGGCTCTCCGATGAGGCGTTGAAGTATCTCTACCTTGTTGCTATTTCCGGTGAAAAAATGCCGCTTGCCGATAATCAGATCGCTTACAATTACTTCTTGTCGAAAGTAGGGGAGACGCTGACCAGCCGTTCCATGACTAATAAGGCACTTGCCGCCATTGTGCTGGATAAAGCCGGAAGGAAGCAGGAAGCATTGAATTTTATTGCTTCTTTGAAAGAGTTCTTGACAAAGACGGACGAACAGGGAATGTTCTTTGCTTTCAATGAGAATCCTTATACTTGGGGCGGTTTACAGATCCCGGCCCATGTCACGGTAATGGAAGCTCTTGAACTTGTATCCGGCGACTCCTCTACGGTGGAAGAGATGAAACTCTGGCTCTTGAAACAGAAGCAAACGCAGGCATGGGATTCTCCGGTGACTACGGTAAATGCGGTTTTTGCCCTGTTACAACGTGGTGTCAGTCTGCTCGATAATCAAGGTGATGTACGTATTACTGTTGCTAATGAGGTATTGGAAACTTTGGCTCCTGCCAAAACGATTGTTCCCGGATTGGGCTACATTAAAAAGACTTTCACTGACAAGAAAGTGGTGGATGCCCGTAAGATAACTGTCGAAAAACGGGATGCCGGTATCGCCTGGGGAGCAGTCTATGCACAGTATCAGGAAGATATCGATCAAGTGAAACAGCAAGGTAACGAACTGAATGTAGAGAAGAAACTGTATGTGGAGCGTTTGGTGAATAATGTTCGTCAGCTACAACCGATAACAGCCGCTACGGAGTTGGCCGTAGGAGATAAAGTCGTTTCACGCCTTACGATCCGTTTGGATCGTCCGATGGATTTCATCCAATTGAAAGACCAGCGTGCCGCCTGTTTCGAACCTATCGGTACATTATCCGGTTATCGCTGGAACAACGGTTTCGGTTATTATGTCGATATCAAAGATGCTTCAACCAACTTCTTCTTCGATGGATTGGGCAAAGGTGTTTATGTTCTTGAATATAGCTATCGTATCAGTCGTGCCGGAATGTATGAAACCGGACTGGCAACCATCCAAAGTGCATATGCACCCGAATATGTTTCTCACTCCGCTTCGATGAAAGTGACGATAAAATGATTTACACTTGAAGGACGGTTGAATTTGTCCGGATAGACAAGTTGTATTTTGAATCAAGTGCCAATCAGTGCCGGTTACATTTTTGATGGATGTAACCGGCATTCTTTATCATCTACCCTTAATAATCCTTTCAATCCGTTCCTTTTCTCATTGAAAACTCCTACATTTGTGCTCCAAATATAATATGTAAAGCATGAAACGCAGTATATCCTTTATAATTACCCTTTTTATTATTACTTTGTCTGTCATTGCCCAACCTCGTCTTTCTTCCAATAAAGAGACACATAACTTCGGGCAGATAGAATGGAAACATCCTGTAAATGTGGAGTATACCATTACGAATACCGGAGACAAGCCTCTGGTATTGACCAATGTTACCACTTCTTGTGCCTGTTCCGTTGCCAGTTGGACGAAAACGCCCATCGCTCCCGGTGAGAAAGGAACGGTTAGTGCTACTTTTGATGCGAAGGCACTCGGACATTTTGAGAAAACTGTGGGTATTTATAGTAATGCACAACCCAGCCTTGTCTATTTGAAATTTGTAGGCGAGGTAGTGCAGGAAGTTACTGATTTTACGAAGACACATCCTTATGCTATCGGTTCCATTCGTTTGGACCGGAACGAATTTGCCTTTCCGGATGCCCATCGTGGTGAAGAACCGACTCTTACGTTTAGTGTCGTAAATCTGTCCGATCGTCCATACGAACCGGTATTGATGCATCTGCCTCCTTATCTGAAAATGGAGAAGAAACCGAATGTGGTTCTGAAGGGAAAGAGGGGGACTGTCAAGCTGACCCTTGATACCAGGCAATTGACCGATTTGGGATTGACGCAGGCTTCTGTCTATCTGGCCCGCTTTGCCGGTGATAAGGTCAGCGAAGAAAACGAGATTCCCGTATCAGCCATTCTTCTTCCCGATTTCTCCGGAATGACGGAACAGGAGAGGTTAAATGCGCCTGCCATTCGTCTGTCTGAGACAGATATCGATCTCAGTGCCCGTCTCGCGAAAAAGAACAAAGCTTCTCATGATATTGTTATTACAAATGCAGGGAAAGCACCTTTGCAGATAAGTAAGTTGCAGGTATTTAATTCTTCGGTAGGAGTGAGTCTGAAAAAGACAGTCCTTCAGCCGGGGGAAACGACTAAGTTGCGGGTAACCATCCATAAAAAGAATACAGGAAAGAAAAAGCATCACCTGCGCATACTGATGATAACCAATGACCCGGCACAGCCGAAAGTGGAAATCAACGTAAAACGATAACTTAAATATCACCATCATGGAACATCCGGAAAACAGCGAAGAGTATAAAGGGTTGGTTGTTAATAAAGGTATTGAACAGCCTTCGTCGGTAAATCCTTATTTGAAACGTAAACCTAAAAAACGACAGCTTTCTGTGGCCGAGTTTGTGGAGGGAATAGTAAAAGGTGATATAACCATTCTCAGTCGGGCAGTAACGTTAGTAGAAAGTGTGCGTCCCGAACATCAGGCTGTGGCGCAGGAGGTGATAGAGAAATGTCTGCCTTATTCAGGTAACTCTATCCGTGTCGGTATCAGTGGTGTTCCGGGAGCCGGTAAGAGCACTTCAATCGATGTGTTCGGTTTGCATGTACTCGAAAAAGGAGGAAAATTAGCTGTATTGGCCATCGATCCGAGTAGTGAACGTAGCAAAGGGAGTATCTTAGGTGATAAAACCCGTATGGAGCAATTGTCTGTACATCCCAATTCGTTTATTCGTCCAAGCCCCTCTGCCGGTTCGTTGGGAGGGGTAGCCCGTAAAACCCGTGAAACGATTATTTTGTGTGAGGCGGCCGGTTTCGATAAGATCTTTGTAGAAACAGTAGGCGTAGGGCAAAGTGAAACGGCTGTACACTCTATGGTGGATTTCTTTCTGCTGATTCAGTTGGCCGGCACGGGTGACGAACTTCAAGGCATCAAACGTGGTATCATGGAGATGGCGGACGGTATTGTGATAAATAAAGCCGATGGTAGCAACATAGACAAGGCCAAACTGGCAGCGGCACAGTTTCGTAACGCTCTTCATCTTTTCCCTGCTCCCGATTCCGGTTGGACACCTCAAGTATTGACCTATTCCGGTTTTTACAATCTGGGCGTAAAGGAGATTTGGGATATGATATACCAGTACATCGATTTTGTAAAAGAGAACGGCTATTTTGAGTATCGTCGTAATGAGCAAAGTAAGTATTGGATGTACGAAAGCATTAACGAACAGTTACGTGACAGTTTCTATCATAATGCCAAAATAGAATCTATGCTGTCAGAGAAGGAACAGCAGGTGTTAGGAGGGAATCTGACCTCGTTTGTGGCTGCAAAAACATTGCTTGATACTTATTTTGATGAATTGAAGAAATAGATAATAATGTGCCAATGGGTCAATATGCCAATGTGCCAATTTACCATGCGGAATGATAACGCAGGTAATTGGCACATTGGTATATTGACCCATTGGCATATTATTCAATTGATACATTATTTAGATTCTAATTTGAAAAGAAAATTGTTCCTTTGCTCCCCCAAAGAAAATTAATTATTTCTATTTACAAGATGACGGATAATAAGATAATTGAGCAGGAAGAAACTTTATTGTTGCGACGTAAATTGGATCTTTTGTTGCGTACAGGTAAGTTACTGGTGGAGAGTGCGGCGGATACAAACCGTGTAGTGAGGAATATGAAACGTGTAGCTGCTTATTTGGGGCTACCGGAAGAAAAGCTTCATATTGATGTCAGCTATACGATGTTGATGGTTAATGTAAGTGATGAAGCACATTCTTTTTCTAAATTCCAGAAATGTGAGAAGCATGGGATTAATATGACGGCCATTTCTGCTATCAGTAAATTGTCGTGGCGTGCTATCGAACAAGACTATTCTTTGGATGAATACGAGAAAGAGTTGGAAAGAATTTCCCACACGCCTCGTAATTATGTTCCATATCTGGTAGCGGTGGGAGCCGGTTTTGCATGTGGTGGCTTTTGCAAATTGTTCGGCTGTGACTGGATGTCTTTTCTTTTAGCATCAATTTCTGCATTTGTCGGTTTTCGCGTACGTGCCCGTTTTATCGAGTTTGGTGTTAATGTATATATGAGTATTGCGATTGCCGCTTTTGTATCTACTTGTTTGGCTTATGCCAGTTCATTTACCGGATGGTCTTCTACTCCTTATCATCCGCTTTTAGCTTGTGCCTTATTTATTGTTCCGGGGGTTCCGTTGATAAATTTTGTTGACGATATGATAGACAATTATTTGCTGGTGGGTATTACCCGTGCGGCTAATACGGTTATGATGGTGGGGGCTATGGCTTTTGGTATTGTATTGGCTATCCGTCTGTGTGTTATGGAGGATGTGACTATCGACAAGAAATTCAGTGAATTAAGTATGATTCCCCATGATCCTTATTATGTATATGCCATTGCTGCCGCTATTGCGGCTATGGGATTTTCCATGATTTTCAATATCCAGCGTCGTTTGCTTTGGGTGGTGGCTATAGGAGGTATTATTGCCGTATGTACCCGTAACTTTGTGAATTTTGAGTTGGGATTCGGTCCGGTAATAGGTTCGTTTATGGGAAGTTTTGTAGTCAGCCTGATTGCTGTTAAAGCTGTACATTGGTTTCATGTTCCCAATCACGTATTGACCATTCCTTCGGTTATCCCGATGATTCCCGGTGTATTGATGTATCGTTCCTTGCTTGGCTTTATTGACATGCATGGGGTTGTAGGAGAGGTGACGGTTGCTTTCTTCAACGGTATCAATTCCGCTCTTATCATTCTTTGTATAGCATTGGGAGTTGCTGTTCCTAATATCTTTGCCCGTCGTTATATTGCTAAAGACCGCCAAAAGTGCCTGGAAGAAGAGTTGAAAAAAAGAAAGGCACGCGGTAAGTTTATAGAGTGGTGAGAATTAGTAGTCAGTAGCAAGTAGTCAGTAGTTAGAATCTATGCAGTGTGTCAACGTGGTTATCCGAAAGGATTCTAACTACCAGCTACTTACTACTTGCTACTTACTACTTACTACTTACTACTTGCTACTTACTACTTGCTACTTACTACTTGCTACTTACTACTTGCTACTTGCTACTTGCTACTTACTACTTGCTACTTACTACTTGCTACTTGCTACTTGCTACTTACTACTTGCTACTTACTACTTGCTACTT
>OGEM01001446.1_pt1 | contig 10149 bp, 10 predicted proteins | sample 1570741 | NCBI WGS metagenome assembly OGEM01 (sample SAMEA2582141, study PRJEB24529) | metagenome | biome: Human gut stool | place: China | collected 2011
CTTCAGAATGTCTTTTCTGTATATTTTTTGCCCTTTTCACCAGCTTCACCTTTTTGCTTCACTGCTTTGTTCATCGGCAATACAGGGTGAAGGGCCGTTGCTGCTTTCCGGTCTCTGTGCAAATGTCTTCCAAGCACCGGGTATGCGAACGATGGGCACGATACCCGGAAATCCGGAGTGCGCTTTCACCCTGTATCATCGATGAATAGGGGACTTGATTAAAAAAGGTGAAGCCGGTGAAGGGGGTAAATTCTATGTGAATAATGTACCCCGATGGACAAAATCGTCCCTTAGGGGAAGCTTCCAAAATGAAATGAACCGATCAAACCGAAACAATAGGGGCAAGTTATTTTTCAAGTATCACTTAGTACCCGTTTTTTTTAATTTGTAATGTGACCTCCATCCTTAAAATATCTGCTATTTTAGAAATGACCGCTAATGAAGGATTGCCTTTGCCATCCCCGATTTGTATAATAGTTCTCAATCCAGCATCAGACATATCGGAAAGATATTCCTGTGTGATATTTAAAACGCTACGTTTTTCTTTTATACGATTTCCAATGTTTATAGTGCAATATATTGTGTATTTATTGTAAAATATGGTGAGAAGATCGCACTTTTGATTTTAACATTGTTAATTCCGTTTTCGGCATATTGTTTCTCTCGTCGCAAAAAATTAATGTTTTGCTTGTAAAGATGCGTATTCTTGCTGACAAAAGATAGTATTTAACATCGTATTAAAAGCGTATTCTTGCAGCCTAAGAATATTGGTTCATCAGTTTATTAAATGAGTGATTAACGTGTTGATATACAATAGTTAATGATGTATGTAACTACCTCCCTGTATTGAATGCCTCTCGTCGGCCCCCAAAAGAGTTCCTCCCTATACTTGTCAAATTGACAACTTCGGAAAAGCAAGAATTCCACATCTGATAAGAATTGTACCTACAAATAAATATATTTCGGTAGGGATTGTTTGGCCACCAATAGCGGTGACGAGTGGAAACAGGATAATGGAGAGGCAAGTGAACTTTAGAAGTATTTGTATCCATTTCGCCGTATTATTCTTTTTAAGGGCAAATGCCAGTATAACATTGGTGGGTAAGGCCCATAAAATATTATAATTGCTGTTCACTAACTCTATTTCGGACGAGACGATGAGACTGAGCAGAAAGCAGCCGAATATTCCACTGAGAAACAACAATGACTTATCAAGCCAAATATACGTTTTTCCCTTCTTTAATTGTAAATAGGATAAAATGAGTGCGGTCAATAATAATAAAAAGAAAAATCCTCGTGTGATAGCTGTGTTAGGAGCTTGTTTAAATACGGTAGGTGTATGGATCTTGTGCGATGCCATGAGGACGGGCTCATTGTTCTGGCGCACTTCTTTTAAAAGGTTCATTAGGCCATTCGGATTGAAAGCCGCTTGATACAGGTTGATATTATTGTCCGCTTTAGGACCGATCATTACATTGAATAGCAGGTGTAACCAGCTATTTTCCAATGGATCCGATTGCTCTATATCCCTGTATGTTTGTCCTATACTGGCAGTGAATTTTTCTTCGTTCCATTTACACTGCTTAAAAAGCACATCCCGTAGCTGGGTACTGCAATTGTTGGTCGGAACTTTAAATTTGTAAAAACGATCACCACTGATAAGGATTCTATTAAGTTCCTCCCATAAGTTTTGTTTTTGTTCTCTGTTGATGTTCAGGTAATATTCATTTACCCCTCTTCCTTCTTTTTTATATCGGTCGGCAAACTCTTTGAAAGATTCTCCGTCCAGATAAGATATGAGTGTTCCTTGAAGTATTCTGTAAGCAAAGAATGATTGGTTTTCTGAATAGGAACCAAAGTTAAAAATAACATCGATTTTCAGAGAAGCGTCTTGGATACGCAGTGCGCTATGACCAAATCCTCCTTCATAACCCGGAGTAGGTGAACAGGTAACAACAGAAACATACGCCTTTTCTGACAACTGCGGAAGTGATTTAGTCTGGGCGGACAGTAGAATAGGGATGGCTACTATAATAAGAAATATTATTACGTGGAAGATGTTTTTGTGTAGTAGCATATCTGTTGTTGATTACAGGATTATGAACAGCAAACTCCATCTACAGACTATTTTTAGTTATCTGTGATGGAGTTTGATTTGTTAGGGTGTGATATGCATCTTATTTTTTTATAAATTTCACTGTGCTGTTTCCGATCTTGATAAGATAGATACCTTTTGATAAATTGGAAACATTAATTTCTTCCGCATTTAGAATTCCCGATAAGATCTGCATTCCGGTTATATTATAAATGTCATACTTCTGATTTTTTATGTTTTTAATGATAAGTGAATTCGTTGCTGAACTATAATATACTTTTGGCTTTTCTACATTGGCATCATGAATACCGACTCCACCGGTTTTTGTTCCCTCAAATCCAACAGTAACTGGCAGTGGAAGGTCTGAAACTTGTACAGATAATGTTAATGCAAGATTTTTATCTGTAATGGTAGACTGGTTCAAGTGTACATCAACCGTACCGATTTCAGGGAGAGTCACTTGAGCATCGGTAGGAAGAATTATGATCGTGTTTTCGTCTTGTTGCAACTCTGCATTCGGAATTATGATGTCCCCCAGTTCCAGCGGATCGCCTTCTCCAGTGGAAAATTTGAAATTTCTGATTTCTAATCTGATATGGTTATCATCTTCTGCTATGAGGTATACATTTTCTGTACTGCTTCCTGCATCAATAGGACCTAATTTCACATTCAATGTTCCATTGTAGATTCCCTCTGCTGTTTGGCTCTGTGCATAACTAAGACCGGGCATTACGATTACAATAAGTGCAATCATTGTTTTAAGTAATTTTTGTTTCATAATAATTCATTTTAAACGTTTATTGTCTTTTTAGAATACATAAGCGAATCCGAGGTTCGCATATATCGGATACATATCAAATGTGATGGTATCGAAATCTTTTTTAAAGATCGACATCATTCCCCATGTAATATTGCCACTTACATTCAGATGTGAGAAAGCTCTCCATTGTGCTCCGAATTGCAATCCCCATTGAAAGTTGCGTAGGTCATCATTGAATTCATAGGTTGCAGAGATTACGTTTACTTTTTCACCGGTAGGATTGACATTTCTGATATAGCCATCATAAGCTGTACCAAAGAATTCTCCGGAGGTAAGGTAAGAAAACCAAGGTCCTAATTCCAATTCCCATCGTTTGCTGACTTTGTAGATAGCTAAAATGGGTATTGTTAATAAAGACTGTTTGACCGTTGTCGTAACACCTCCTGTCCATTGTCCTTCCATTTCCCCACCGTCGTTGGCTATCATTTTCATATGGTAGTTTTTTACGGTGGCATCTGTTTTCATGCCCTTTGTTTCCAAACGTATTCCGGTGCTTATGCCCCATTTATCAAACGTCTTCACTACATCTCCTTCGATTGAAAAAGTGGTAGTAGGATTATAGCTGTTTATTTTTCTGATTTCCGCAGGGAGAGGAAGAGGAGAAGTTCCACCAATATTAAAACCGGCTTTTAACCGGTATTCCAAACCTACCGTCAAGGATTTTAAAATACTTTTACTTCTTTCCTCTTGCCCTTGCACGGTTATCGTGTAGCCCATGCAAATCAAAAGTAGCAGGGAGATTATCTTTTTATTCATTTTATATACTGTGTATTATTCGTTATCGCCTTCTAAAATAAGTTTAGCCTCGTCTATGATTAATTTACTACCTATAGCTCCTTCAAAGTAGGCTCCGTCCCGGCTGGATGAAAACACTATTGCCATGTTATATTCTCCTCTCGATAGTTTTATAGGATCAACGTCCTTTTTATCTATGAAAGGGATGCGTAGCTCTTTATACTCTTTGCTTGGTTGCGGATTGTTTACGCGTGCAATAGATATGATGCAATCTTCATTGAAATTGATAGAACCATCTAATTTTTTTCCGTTTATCGGCTCATAGAGTATGGCATATAGGTCGAAAATGTCGGTTTTATCTTTAATTTCGTTTTGATTTCTATCTGTAAACTTTTCGCCAGGCGTATATTGATACCATACGGTAAAATAGATGGGTTTGCGATTGAAAGCCATTGGCATGCCAAATTGGGTTGCTTCCAAAGGCTTTTGCAGAGCGATTTGCGAATTAAACGAACCTATGAACAGATTTCCGGCAGCAATCGGCATATTTACCATTTCTCCCAAGGAACCGGTTGCCTTAGTTTCAAGTTTTACTCCTTTTCCGAGAACACCATTATCATACGAAACGGTTGGGTGCTCGTCCGGCCCCCCCTTTCCTATAATTGCATATACCGGATTGGCTGTTGCCCATATAGGTTGTTCTTGACCTCCGTCGGTCAGTTCATAAAATTCATACCATTTACCGGTGGGATCCTCTTTGATTCTCCAATGTTCAAAGCTGAATCGGGGTTTGATATTGGTAGTATCTACATATACTTTATATTTTTTTTCCCATTGTCCATCTTGGGAAGTTACGACATAGGTTTGAGGTTCTGAGAAATCCAATACAGTTCCGTTAGGGGGATAAATGGTTGCCCCTTCGGTTAAAGAGAATGAAGGTGCTATTTGCTTTATCCCGTCTTCTATACTTGAATAAGCCATGAGTATGACACTATTGTTCGTTATTGTAGGTTTTGATTTTAAGATAGAAGGATCGGGAAGTGTACATGATAAAATATCTGCTTCTGCGTTAGGTGCCTCATCTTGAATGCATGAGCTAAAGCCTAAACAAACGAATATACCTATTATTATAGTCCTAAATTTCATTCTGTTTAATTGTTGATTATGTATTAATGTGAAATATTGCCCAAAAACTTTGGCGCAAAGTTAAGTTTAAAATTCTACTTATCAAATCTTACCTTGTCTTTTTATGTTCTTTTTATACTGTTTCTTAAGGAGAATACCTATGAATGTCAATATGATAGGTCTATTCCTTTTATTTTAGATTTTTCTCGGTTTGACTTAACCGATTGAAGAATAAACTCTTAGCGAATTATTTGAGAAGTAGCGGTAACGAGTTAGCAACCGTGCTAATTTCAGCGTTTTACATTGCTGTGCTGTCAAATAACTCTCTCTTTGCAAAGATAGTAATTTTTTCAAAAGTAGAAAATATTTCTCAGTTTTTCTTGTTTATATGGACTCTAATTTATAATGTTAATTCTATTTTTTTGTTTTGCTTTTTGCTTAAATGTCTGAATTATATTATCTTTGCAACAATATTGCCCACATTGTGGTATTAACAATGATGACGGGTAATATATTACATAATGTAAAGCGTCATTGATGCTTTGTCTTGTGGCTTTCTGAAACCTGAGAAATTTCAAATTGTTGGTCATGGACAATGTCAGAAGTGGATGCTACGGGTATGTTAAATTGTATCCCGGAGTGTGCAGTGGGAGTATATAATACTCTCCGCACACTTTTATGGGAACGTGCAACATATTGGCGTGGGCAGACACTCCATTCGTTCACCAACAAGGTTTTCTCAGGACCTCAGAAGCGGACAAGTGGATGTGGAAGCCCACGTTTTTATTATGTAATCAAAATATTTTTAATACAAAAACGCCTTATTGGGTTTCTAAAGGCACAATCATTATTTTTATGAAAAAATATGTTTTAATGCTCATGTCTTTTTTCATGATGGTATGCTCTGCCAATGCCCAAATTAAGGACGACATTCAGAAAAGTAAAGAACGTGCTGCAAAATTGCAAACGTTGTGTGATGATTACAAGGCATCAGGAAATGCAAATGTAGATGGTTATGGAGATGCTGTGAAAAATGCTGCGATTTTGGCTATTGCCAACAGTGTACAATTAGAAAACATGTACAAGCGACAAATTGGCGAAACCCAAGATGGTGTGACAGATGTCACGATTACCAAACCTACTCTTGATGAATGGGTAACATTTGCAGCAACTGTTGCGGGAGAAGCTGCAAGTATAAAAACTGCGACTGATAAAGTTCAAGCGGCTGCTAACGAAGCAAAGAAAATGGCAGAAGAAGCTTCCAAACAAAAGAATCCCATGAAAGCTGCTAAAGCCGTAAAAACAGCCAAAGCCGCAACAGTCGTAGTCGAATTTGGCAATATCGCTACTCCAATTTTGGTAGAAGAAAGTGCGGCTCAAGCAAAGGCTGTTAAGGAAATTATTGAAACTCTGAAATCGGGCAAAAATCTATAATCAGAGTTCGATTATGAGATTTGTTATTATTACAATCATTATGACTGCGTGTATCTTTAAAGGGTATGCGCAGTCAAGTGATGATGACCGCCAAGTGGTAGGTGTCGCTGAATTTTCTTGTAAAGAAAATAGTCCTTATATAGGATTGGTGACAGAAAAGGTTGTGGAGATGCTTACTAATAGTAAGCGTTTCAGAGTGGTTGACCGCACCAGCCGTGAAAAAATAACACAAGAATTGGAATTGCAAAAAAGCGAGGCGTTTATTGATAGTGAAAATCTTGTAGAGCAGGATGTCGCTGTTGCAGCAGAAAAAATGATAACCGGAGAAATTGTTAAGATACCCGTTTATCGTATGAAAAATAGAGATGGAACGGTAAGAGGTTACAAGGCAAGTGTCGCTTTTCAAATGAAGATTGTGGATGTGGCAACGGGGGTGAGTACAGAAGCAACCAGCTTTGAGGGTAAAGCAAGCGATGAGTGTCTTTCTCCGGAAAGTGCCGTTACGATGGCAATGATGTCTTTGCAGGACAAAATGGCTGAATATTTTAGGATTAACTTTCCCGTTACAGCTAAACTCATGAAGATATTGAAAGCAAAGAATGGGGTGGCAGAAGTTATCCTGATAAAAGCAGGTAAAAAACATGGTATAAAAGTAGGAGACAGATTCAATGTTGAAAGTATTGAAATTCTTGATGGAGAAGTTCTACCTACCATTTTGGGAATTGTTACTGTGACGGCACTAAAAGGAGAAGCCTATACGGAATGCAAGGTTGGTAAAAAAGAAGGTAAAGTAATCTACGAAAATTTTAATGCAAATAAGCAAATCAAATGTTCTCTTATTATAAAATGACAGTTTAGATGAAGAAAATACTGATAATATGCCTAATAATGTTGACCGCTATACTTGAAGTTGCAGCACAATATCAAGTAAGCGTATTAAACGCAACAAAAGATGCTGTTTCAATGCGTTGTGTCGGTTATGGGAAAAAGGCTACTATTGCCTCAATGGATGCAGAGTTATCCGCAATAAAAACTTTACTTTTTGTGGGAGCGAAAAACACCCAACACAGTATGCCTCTTGTACAAGAAGATAAAACTGTAGTCGAAAACAAATTCAAAAAGTTTTTTGATGTTTTTTACCGTAAAGAATATCAAAGCTTTGTAGAATCATCTATTATAGTTACTCCTTACGGAAAAAATGCATTGAAACAAAAATGTATAACCTTAGATGTCCGCATAAGAGTGAACCAACTGAGAACTTATCTTGAAAACAATGGGATTATAAGAAAATTTGGTTTATAAAAGTAAAGCATATGAAAAAAAGTATTATACTACTACTGACAACATTTCTCTATTGTATGGCATGGGCACAGAGCGCTACAGTGCAACCCAAAATAATGGTTATTCCATATACTAAACAAGGAGAAGATATTGCACAAATAATAGAAAATGATATTAATAAGAGAATTGTATTGGCTAAAATACGTGAGGCTTTTGATAGCAGAGGATTTACGACAGTTGACTTTAACGCAAAACTAAAATCATTATCACGTACATCAGGGTTGTCTCAAGACAGTCAATCAGATTTAAAATCAATGATTATACAGCAATCGGGTGCGGATATATATGTGGAAGCAGAAATGGATATAATCCTTTCATCTACAGGTAATAGCGTTAAAACAATACTTACAGCGTATGATATTTCAACTGGTGGTTCTCTCTCAAATAAAGTGGGAGAAAGTGGCAAATTCTACACAGAGGATGTTGGTAAACTTGGAGCAAAGGCTGTTGAAAAAGTCGCTGATGAATTTCTTGATATTATACAAGTGAAGTTTACAGATATAGTTAACAATGGACGTTCAATTAATGTGGATTTTAGTTTTGAACAAACCGCTACTATTTCCATGTCAACTGAAATTGGTAATGATGGTTTAACCTTGTCAGACCAATTGGAACTTTGGATGAGCGAACACGCCTATAAAAATAATTATCATATACAAGGTACAACCGATAAAAGAATGATATTTGACGATGTGCGTATTCCATTGAAAGATGACAATGGGAATAATTATAACATCAATAAATTCGGACTCGAATTTTTGAAATTTGCGAGAAGTATCGGGTTGCAGATTACTCGAAGCACTGCCAATAATACACTTGTAATAACATTTAAATAATGTCTTACGATGAAAAAAATATTCTTTCTTTTATTGTTATTAGGATGCTCTTACCTTGTTCATGCTCAAACTGACAATGTCTATATATCTGTAGCAATGCCGAATAACTGTACCCTTGACAGTAATACAAAATCAATTCTTAAAAACAAACTTCTACAAATTCTTTCTACGAAAGGTGTTGCAGGTATTGAATGTGGTGCTATCATTATAGTTCCGGAAGTTAATATAATTAATTCCAATTCTGTATATGGTGGAATGAGACAAATCTTGTCTGTAGAACTTGGTATAACCGTTACTGTTAGGAATATGATAACAAATACTGTATTCAATACCATTCAAATTGCTTCTAAAGGTGAAGGCTATTCTGATAATGAAGCCAAACGCTCGGCTATAAATAAAATAGATGTACTCAATGCTGATTATTCGAGATTTGTAGAAGCGACTAAATTAAAAATATCTGATTATTATAGAAATAATACTATCGCTTTAATTACTAAAGCCAATACTTTGGCTTCTCAGCAACTGTTTGACGAGGCTCTTGCTTTACTTTCTACTTATCCCGAATCATTGTCCGAATATACAAAAGTTTCAAATGCAATGGCTTCCATATTCAAAAAATACCAGACACAACATTGTAGTCAAATTTTACTATCGGCTCAAGCTGCTTATTCTAAACATGATTATACAGAGGCGGCAGAACTTGTTTCTTTGATTGATGCACAAAGTAGCTGTGCCGCACAAGCTAAAGCCTTGCTTGAGGCTATAAAAAAAAGTATGGATAAGCAGTATAATGATATAATCGCAATGGAAAAAGAGAAAATTCGTTCAGACGAACGTATCAAGTCTGCGCAAATAAAAGCTATCAGAGACATTGCTACTGCATATTTCAAACGTCAAACAGAGTATGTATTCTTTTGGTAATTTATTCTTGTTTAACACTCGATTGTAAAAGATACGGAACAGAAAAACTGCGCCGTATCTTATTAATTATTTATAATTTCACTCCCCTATCTTTCCTTTGCTGCTGCATGGGCTGCTGTATGTTTTGCCTTAGCTTGTAGAATTGCTCTTTGAACCACTCGGCAATGGGCTTTCGGTCAATGGCAAGAACTAATCTCGTCCCGTCCGTGGGGTCTTTCACCACTTGAAACCCTGCCTTTTTGGTCGTGAATTTCCGTCCGTGTTCCTCTGAATAGAGTTCCCCTGCATACTCCAACGGCTTTCCCTTGACGAGCGTTGCGGTCTGCCTTTCATCGAACCCGACAAGGCGGCAGAGGTTTTCGATACGGAGCATTTCACGGAAATAGGGAAACCATGCCGCCGCCCTTGCGATTACCGTTTTCAGAAACGATATTTCCTGCTTGTGCCTTGTGTCCTTGTCGGCTATCTCCCTGCCGTGCTTTTGCTGCATTTCCCGTATCTCCCTGCTGTGGTCTGCCTGCATGGTCTGTATCCTATCTTGCAGGGCTTCGATGGTTTCCTCGTGGTCGGCTACCTCCCTATGCAGGGCGGTGTTCTCCCTTTCCAGCGTCTTGACCTTGTTACTGCCGAAAAGAGAACCGACGCTCTCGGCGATGTTGGCGGCTGCGGTGGTTGCCGCCCCTTTCAGCTTCTCGGTCTGTATTTCTTTTTTCGCCCGTCTTAGTTCCTCCTGTGCCGTTTCTTTCTGCTGCTGCAAATCCACCACTTCCGCTTTGAGGTCGTCGGAGAGTTTCTGTATATCCCGATAATACTGCTGCGTGGACTTGTGGCGAGCTTTCGAG
>OGEM01001459.1_pt1 | contig 10057 bp, 12 predicted proteins | sample 1570741 | NCBI WGS metagenome assembly OGEM01 (sample SAMEA2582141, study PRJEB24529) | metagenome | biome: Human gut stool | place: China | collected 2011
ATAGAACCTGGTTTTGCGCACGTTATGGCTGGTATTGCCAACTGATGATCCACCCTATAGAACTTGAATTAGAACACTGATATTACGGGCCGTCTGGCCCGTTTTTGTGTTGCTTTATGCTGATTTAAGAATTTACTCGATAGCCAGGATAGATTAATGATGTTCTACCGAATTATTGCGCGCTTCCAGTTCACTGATGCGCTGCTCCAGTAATGCCAGTTTCTCACGAGTCCGTAACAGGACTTGCGTTTGGACGTCGAACTCTTCACGGCTTACAAGGTCGAGGCGCGTCAGCTGCGCTTGTAGGGTTTGGCGGATTTTTTTCTCCACATCTTCCCCGAACTCCCTGATTCCTTTAGGCATTGATTCGTGAACCTGGCGAGCGATTTGCTCAATTTTTTTCGGGTCAATCATTGTAGTTTCCCTGTACTGATAGGTGTTGAGTGCCATTGTAGTGCGATAAGGGTAAGTCATAAACCAGAATTATGTGAAGCTATGCGTTGCTGCCGCTAATCATTAGCGTTATAGTGAATCCGCTTATTCTCAGGGCGGGGCGAAATTCCCCACCGGCGGTAAATCAACTCAGTTGAAAGCCCGCGAGCGCTTTGGGTGCGAACTCAAAGGACAGCAGATCCGGTGTAATTCCGGGGCCGACGGTTAGAGTCCGGATGGGAGAGAGTAACGATTCTGTCGGGCATGGACCCGCTCACGTTATTTTGGCTATATGCCGCCACTCCTAAGACTGCCCTGATTCTGGTAACCATAATTTTAGTGAGGTTTTTTTACCATGAATCAGACGCTACTTTCCTCTTTTGGTACGCCTTTCGAACGTGTTGAAAATGCACTGGCTGCGCTGCGTGAAGGACGCGGTGTAATGGTGCTTGATGATGAAGACCGTGAAAACGAAGGCGATATGATCTTCCCGGCAGAAACCATGACCGTTGAGCAGATGGCGCTGACCATTCGCCACGGTAGCGGTATTGTTTGCCTGTGCATCACTGAAGATCGCCGTAAACAACTTGATCTGCCAATGATGGTAGAAAATAACACCAGCGCCTATGGCACCGGTTTTACCGTGACCATTGAAGCGGCTGAAGGTGTGACTACCGGTGTTTCTGCCGCTGATCGTATTACGACCGTTCGCGCAGCGATTGCCGATGGCGCAAAACCTTCTGATCTGAATCGCCCGGGCCACGTTTTCCCACTTCGCGCGCAGGCAGGTGGTGTACTGACGCGTGGCGGTCATACTGAAGCGACTATTGATTTGATGACGCTGGCAGGCTTTAAACCGGCTGGTGTGCTGTGTGAGCTGACTAATGACGATGGCACGATGGCGCGTGCACCAGAGTGCATTGAGTTTGCCAATAAACACAATATGGCGCTCGTGACTATTGAAGACCTGGTGGCATACCGTCAGGCACATGAGCGTAAAGCCAGCTGAAAACCGCTGCTTAATTTACTGCCTTAATCAAGAAACCGAAGTTGTAGCAGGCTTCGGTTTTTATTTTTCCCTGCTATGCAAGATGTTAATTCCGCTTCTCTTTCTATGAGAAAATTTCATTAATATCAGGCATTCTTTTTCATTATGATCAAAATCATATAATTGTTCCGTTATTATGCGACCATATGAATATATCCGAAAAAGGATATGTGAAATTTATGCGCTAAATGTTTAGTATTGTTAAATATTAAGGGTAAAAGGATGTTTATCGCCTGGTACTGGATTGTATTGATTGCTCTGGTTGTGGTGGGTTATTTCCTGCATTTGAAACGTTATTGTCGGGCGTTTCGCCAGGACAGAGACGCACTGCTTGAAGCGCGGAACAAATACTTAAACAGTACGAGAGAAGAGACAGCTGAAAAGGTAGAATAAGGCTTTCGTGAAGCTGGCAGAAGTTGTCCATGCGCTGGACAACTTCTGATGTTGTTTTTAACCAATTCCCGCCGTTTGTAGCAGCACTAAACTGAATCCCATCACTGACATTCCACATAGTACGCCATAGCTGGGGTTATTATTAGGGTCAATCTCTTTGGCGAGCGGCATTAATTCATCAACCGAGAGCGCCACCATAATTCCTGCAACCGCCGCCATGATTGCCGCCATGACCACCGGGGAAATCATGCTACCGAGGATTAACCACGCCAGCACACCACCAAGAATTTCTGCTAGTCCAGAAATCCCCGCCCACAGAATCGCGGTGCGTTTAGACCCCGTTGCCGCATAAACCGGGCCTGCCACTGCCAGACCTTCAGGGATATTGTGCAACGCGACGGCCAGTGCGATGCCAAATCCCAGCTCCAGGTTGCTGCTCGCCGTGACAAAGGTGGCAATCCCTTCCGGGAAGTTATGCAGACTGATGCCGAGAGTGAGCAGAATGGCTGTGCGCTTGATCGATTTTGGCAACGGCTGCACCGATTTTTGCATTAAATCCTGAGGATGCGCATGTGGCAACATGCGGTCCAGGCCAAAATAGCCAAGCAGACCGAAGATAAACATTCCATAACCCAACACAGGCGACATTCCTTCAGCTGCTAGTGCGGCAGGAAGCATTTCCATTAATGAGATGAGCAACATGATCCCCGCCGCAAATCCTAGCGAAAACGCCAGTAAGCGGTTCGAGGGTTTTTGCCCGAGAACGCCGAGAAACGCGCCAATAAACGTGGCTGCCCCCGCCAGTATGGTCAGAATGAGAGGTACTGACATCGACAACTCCTTATAAATCTTCACCTTCAGGCAGATCGTCAAAATAACTGATGATCATCATCATTGTTATCCGGGTTCTTACTCCGCCGAACAAGCGTATTGTGAGGATATCAAAATGACACCTTTAGTTAAGGATATCATCATGTCTTCAACACGTATGCCAGCATTGTTTTTAGGTCACGGTAGTCCGATGAACGTGCTGGAAGATAATTTGTATACCCGCAGCTGGCAGAAGTTGGGGATGACATTGCCACGCCCGCAAGCGATTGTGGTGGTTTCGGCTCACTGGTTTACCCGTGGAACAGGAGTGACCGCGATGGAGACGCCGCCCACGATTCATGACTTTGGTGGCTTCCCGCAGGCGCTGTACGACACGCATTATCCTGCTCCGGGTTCGCCTGCGCTGGCACAGCATCTGGTTGAGCTGTTAGCGCCGGTCCCGGTGACGCTGGATAAAGAAGCCTGGGGCTTTGACCACGGCTCGTGGGGCGGGCTGATTAAGATGTATCCGCAAGCGGATATCCCGATGGTGCAGTTGAGTATCGACAGTAGCAAACCTGCCGCCTGGCATTTCGAAATGGGGCGCAAACTCGCGGCGCTGCGTGATGAAGGAATAATGTTGGTCGCCAGCGGTAACGTGGTGCATAACCTGCGTACGGTGAAGTGGCACGGTGATAGTTCACCGTATCCGTGGGCGACGTCGTTTAATGAGTATGTGAAAGCGAATCTGACGTGGCAAGGGCCGGTAGAGCAGCATCCTCTGGTGAATTATCTCGACCATGAAGGTGGCGCGTTATCGAACCCAACGCCAGAGCACTATCTGCCGTTGTTGTATGTGTTAGGTGCGTGGGATGGGCAGGAGCCAATTACCATTCCGGTCGATGGTATAGAAATGGGCAGTTTAAGTATGCTGTCGGTGCAGATAGGTTAACAATTACCGGATGGCGAATGCCATCCGGCATCATTGATTACTCAACAAAAATATGTGGATAAAACCGAGACATATCCTGGGTGATCAATGCACGGTCTTCACGAATGCCAATTCCGGCGGGTTGATCGTTCACCAGCCAGCTACCAATCAGCATATAGCTGTCGCCGAATTTCGGTAACGGGTGGAATTGCTGAACAATCATCCCTTCTTCGCCATACGGACCTTCCGCTGCTTCAATGGTTTTGCCGTTCTCAATGATCGACACGTTTGCGCCTTCACGGGAGAAGATCGGTTTAACCACATATTTTTCCATTTGCGGATGATCATCTTCCGCAAAATAAGCGGGCAGCAGGTTCGGGTGATTCGGGAACATCTCCCACAGTAGCGGTAGAAGTGCCTTGTTGGAGATAATGCTCTTCCACGCCGGTTCCAGCCAGCGTACGCCTGCATCCTCCAGCTTGGTTGAGAACATCTCACGCAACATAAATTCCCACGGATACAGCTTGAACAGGTTGGAAATTACCTGATCCTGTAAATCCGTGAACTGACCTTTTTCGCCTAAACCGATATCGTCGATGTAGAGGAATTCAGTAGCGATTTCAGCTTCTGTCGCGCAGTCCTGCAAATACTGAATGGTTCCGCGATCTTCCACCGTGTCGCGACAGCAGGTGAGATGCAGCAACTGGAAGCCATACTGTTCACGCAGCTCAACGAAGCGATCGATCAGTTTTTCTTGCAGACTGTTAAACTGGTCGCTGCCCTCCGGCAAGTTACCGGCGTTAAGCTGATCTTCCAGCCAGATCCACTGAAAGAACGCCGCCTCGTATAGTGACGTTGGCGTATCGGCGTTATTTTCCAGAAGTTTAGGTTCGCCAGTGCCATCCCACGCCAGATCAAGACGCGAATAAAGCGATGGCTGGTGAGTCAGCCATGACTGGCGCACAAAACTCCAGGTGTGTTTTGGAATGCGGAATTTGGTCATCAGCTCATCGCTGGCGATCACTTTTTCAACCACTTTCAGGCACATCTGGTGCAGTTCGGCGGTGACTTCTTCCAGCTTTTCAACCTGGGCGAGGGTCAACTTGTAGTAAGCATCTTCACACCAGTACGGCTCGCCGTACATGGTGTGAAAATTGAAACCGTATTCGTGGGCTTTCTCACGCCAGTCCGGGCGCTCGGTAATACTGACTCTTTCCATCGGTATCAGCCACCCATTGAACGAGAAGAGGTGCCGGTTGCGCTACGCTGCATAGTGCTTTGTTTGGCAACAGATTCACCAAAACCGCCACGGGTAACGGTAGTGGTGGTCGCCGGTTTTGGTGCCATTGCCGTCTTCGGTACGGTCATGGTGCGGCCTGGCTGGGCTGCGCCATAGTTTTTACCCGTCGCGTCGGTATATTTACCGTAAGCCGGACTGGCTGGGTTTTTCGAGGAGAACAGCGGCTGCTGTGCAAATCCCGCGCCGCCGCCCATCAGACGCCCCATCATGTAACGGGCCTTCAGCGGCATCCAGAAACTCCCGCTGGATTGCTGGGCCTGCGCCTGGTTTTCTGGTGCCATGCCAGCCTGGGCTGGTGCCTGCTGGCACTGACCTTCACCAAATTCAGCAACACAGTCTTCACGGGTGGCGTATTTCGGCGCAGTACGTTCGGCTTCTTTCAGCGCATTGTTGTACGCGGTGGTACATTCGGCGCTTTTGCCTGGGTTTGCAGCTGAACAGTCGTCAGCATTTTGATAGAGAGACACTGTTTCATCACTCTTTTCACAGCCAGCCAGCATAAAAACAGTGGCAACCGCGAGAGCGACTGGTGTCAGATGGCGTGCGCTCCAGTTTTTGCGGAACGATGCGTGGCGTATGGATTTTGTCCGTTTCATTTTTGTCTTCCGGGACCAGTGGTAAATACCCATCAGAATAGAGGATGGCTGGTCGAAATTGAAGCGAGAAGGGGGAAGAATGCGGCAGATAACCCGTATCTTTACGTTGCCTTACGTTCAGACGGGGCCGAAGCCCCGTCGTCGTCATCAGTTACGGAAAGGGTTATGACCGTTACTGGTGGTAGTGCGTGCGGATGTTTGCTGAACGACGGGTGCCGGGCTATCAGGCGCATAACCATCAGCAATAGCATTCTGTTCCGGCGTTTGCGGGGCAACGTTTTCCGGATTAGTGGAAACCGGTTTGCTCAGCGCATTGTTCAGTGCCAGCAGATCCTGCTCGTTCAACGTACCCAGGGCTGACTTAATATTCAGCTGATTAATCAGGTAGTTATAACGCGCATTCGCCAGCTCTTGCTTGGCGTTGTACAACGTGGTGGTCGCATCCAACACATCAACAATGGTACGCGTACCGACCGAGTAGCCCGCTTCCATCGCGTCTAATGAGCTTTGAGCGGAAACTACGGCTTGTTTGTAGGCGTTAATGCTACTGATAGAAGCATTAATGTTGTTGAAGGAGGAACGCACGGTCTGCACGACGCTACGATGGGCACTTTCCAGTTGCTCGCTGGCACCGACAAAGTTGTACTGTGCCTGTTTCACCTGCGAGTTAACCATTCCGCCCTGATAAATCGGCAGCGAGAAGCTCAGGCCAACTTTGTTCTGGCCCATATTGCTATCGTCATACTGGGTACCAGCGGCACCTCGGGTTTTCGAACCGCTATATGAGGTGTCAGAAATCCCGGTAGAAGCCGTTAAATCCAGAGTCGGTAAGTGACCATCCTGCGCCTGGCGAATTTGCTCGCGCGCCAGGTCCTGGCTCAAGCGTGCCTGTAACAGCGACAGGTTGCGTTTTTCGGCTTCTTTCAGCAGCGCGTTAACCGGCTGTGGTTTGTCGGTTTTAAAGTTTTCGACATTCAGCGCCGCCAGTTCCGGATAGTAGTTACCGGTGATCTGGCGCAGCTGCTCTACCGCGTTATCAAGGTTATTACGTGCGGTCACTTCGTTCGCCAGCACGGTATCGTACTGTGCGCGGGCGTTCTGCACGTCGGTGATCGCTACCAGGCCCACGTTAAAACGTTGGGTGGTTTGATCTAATTGACGGTAGATCGCTTCTTTTTGTGCCTGTGTATAGGAAAGAACGTCAATAGCATTCAACACGTTGAAATAAGCGGTCGCGGTGTTGAGGATCAAGGTTTGCTGATCGGTCTGATACGTGACGTCCTGAATCCCTGCTGCTTTTTCCTGCAGCGTTAACGCACGCCATTTCGACATATCAAAAATGGATTGAGTTAACTGCAAGGACGCACTGGTCGCGTTAGAGTTGATGCCGTTCGCGTCGCGGTAGCCGTTGCTATAGGTGTAATCTGCACCTAAACCTAGCTGTGGCAGTAATGGACTGCGCGCTTCATTAATTTTTTCAAAGGCAGCATCACGATCGGCGGCAGACTTACGCAATTCCGGGTTACTAAGGCGTGCTTGCTGATAAACTTGCATCAGGTTCTCGGCCTGGCTCAACGAACTGAACCCAGAAAGGCTCAGGCCGATAAGAATGGGGAGCAATTTCTTCATTTGCATTCCTTGTGGTGAAGCAGTATTTAGCGCGATCAAACTGTAAAATTATTGCGGATTCTAGCAGAAGCCGCTACCGCAAAAGGTTGGCGTTACGTGCCATAGGGCGTTAATGTGCCTCAATTTAACACATGACTGCTCAAACGGCAGTCAAACGTCGCTGAAATTCACATTTAATTCACTATTAGTGCCAGGACATTAACAATGCTTAAGCCAGACAACCTGCCCGTTACATTTGGCAAAAACGATGTAGAAATTATTGCACGAGAAACACTTTATCGCGGCTTTTTTTCATTAGATCTTTATAGATTTCGTCATCGTTTATTCAACGGGCAAATGAGTCATGAGGTACGGCGGGAAATTTTTGAGCGCGGTCACGCCGCAGTCTTGCTACCCTTTGACCCAGTGCGTGATGAAGTTGTGCTGATTGAGCAGATTCGGATTGCCGCATACGACACCAGTGAAACCCCCTGGCTACTGGAGATGGTTGCCGGGATGATTGAAGAGGGTGAAAGTGTGGAAGATGTTGCCCGTCGCGAAGCGATTGAAGAGGCGGGACTGATAGTCAAACGGACCAAACCGGTGTTAAGTTTCCTGGCAAGCCCGGGAGGCACCAGTGAGCGTTCGTCAATTATGGTGGGCGAAGTGGACGCCACGACCGCAAGCGGTATTCATGGTCTGGCTGATGAAAACGAAGATATTCGCGTTCATGTGGTAAGCCGGGAACAGGCATACCAGTGGGTAGAAGAGGGGAAAATCGACAACGCAGCGTCGGTCATCGCTTTGCAATGGCTGCAGCTGCATCATCAAGCGTTAAAAAATGAGTGGGCATAAATGAAGCGTTACACACCTGACTTTCCTGAAATGATGCGCCTGTGCGAGATGAACTTTTCACAATTGCGCCGTTTGTTACCGCGCAATGACGCACCCGGCGAAACTGTAAGCTATCAGGTGGCAAACGCACAATATCGGCTGACGATTGTGGAATCGACCCGATACACTACCCTAGTGACAATAGAACAGACTGCGCCCGCGATCAGTTACTGGAGCCTTCCGTCAATGACGGTGCGTCTGTATCATGACGCGATGGTGGCTGAAGTGTGTTCAAGCCAGCAGATTTTTCGCTTCAAAGCGCGGTATGATTATCCTAATAAAAAGTTGCATCAACGCGACGAAAAGCATCAAATTAATCAGTTTTTAGCGGACTGGTTGCGATACTGTTTAGCACATGGAGCGATGGCGATTCCGGTTTATTAGCGTCGTGAAACCTAAGGACACCATTTGGAAAGCCTGTTAACCCTTCCTCTGGCTGGTGAGGCCAGAGTCAGGATTTTACAAATTACCGATACTCACCTGTTTGCACAAAAGCACGAAGCCCTGTTAGGGGTAAACACCTGGGAAAGCTACCAGGCGGTGCTGGAGGCGATTCGGCCACACCAGCACGAATTCGACCTGATTGTCGCGACAGGTGATTTAGCGCAGGATCAATCCTCTGCGGCCTATCAGCATTTCGCTGAAGGCATCGCAAGTTTTCGTGCGCCCTGCGTCTGGCTGCCGGGCAACCACGATTTCCAGCCCGCGATGTACAGCGCGTTACAGGATGCGGGTATCTCCCCGGCGAAGCGCGTGTTTATTGGTGAGCAATGGCAAATCCTGTTGCTGGATAGCCAGGTGTTTGGCGTGCCGCACGGTGAGCTGAGCGAGTTTCAGCTTGAGTGGCTGGAACGTAAACTGGCCGATGCGCCAGAACGCCATACGTTGCTGCTGCTACATCATCATCCGCTACCTGCGGGTTGTAGTTGGCTTGATCAACACAGCCTGCGTAACGCGGGCGAACTGGATACCGTGCTGGCGAAGTTTCCGCACGTCAAATACTTGCTGTGCGGTCATATTCATCAGGAGCTGGATCTCGACTGGAACGGTCGCCGCCTGCTGGCAACGCCGTCGACCTGTGTGCAGTTTAAGCCGCACTGTTCCAACTTTACGCTGGACACCATCGCGCCCGGCTGGCGTACTCTCGAGTTACATGCTGATGGCACGCTGACCACCGAGGTGCATCGCCTGGCGGACACACGTTTCCAACCTGATACCGCTTCAGAAGGCTACTGATGTCTACGCTTCTTTATTTACACGGTTTCAACAGCTCGCCGCGCTCTGCAAAAGCGAGCTTGTTAAAAAACTGGCTGGCGGAACATCACCCTGACGTTGAGATGATCATTCCGCAGTTGCCGCCGTATCCTTCCGACGCGGCAGAACTGCTGGAATCCATTGTCCTGGAACATGGCGGCGATTCGCTGGGTATTGTCGGTTCGTCACTGGGGGGATATTACGCCACCTGGTTGTCGCAATGTTTTATGCTGCCCGCAGTGGTGGTAAACCCGGCGGTACGCCCGTTTGAACTGCTGACGGACTATCTCGGTCAGAACGAGAACCCCTACACCGGGCAGCAATATGTGCTAGAGTCACGCCATATTTACGATCTCAAAGTCATGCAGATTGACCCGCTGGAAGCGCCGGATTTGATCTGGCTGCTGCAACAGACGGGAGATGAAGTGCTGGATTACCGCCAGGCGGTGGCGTACTACGCTTCCTGCCGCCAGACTGTCATAGAAGGCGGCAACCACGCATTCACGGGCTTCGAAGATTATTTCAACCCGATCGTCGATTTTCTTGGTCTGCACCATCTCTGACGATCAACTCGAATTGCTAACTTAAACCATGACGCAAACTTATAACGCTGATGCCATTGAGGTACTCACCGGGCTTGAGCCGGTTCGCCGCCGTCCGGGGATGTATACCGATACCACTCGCCCTAACCATTTGGGGCAAGAAGTTATTGATAACAGTGTGGATGAAGCACTGGCGGGTCACGCAAAACGCGTGGACGTTATTTTACATGCTGACCAGTCGTTAGAAGT
>OGEM01001477.1_pt1 | contig 9940 bp, 9 predicted proteins | sample 1570741 | NCBI WGS metagenome assembly OGEM01 (sample SAMEA2582141, study PRJEB24529) | metagenome | biome: Human gut stool | place: China | collected 2011
TAGCAAACCGAGTTTGAAACCAATTTTCCAGTTTTTTCTAAAAGCCTGCACATAGGTTGCTGTGACTTTTACGCGACGCGAATCTTTGATGACAAACAAAGTTTCATACAAGCTAATTTTGGCAATGCCAATCGTGACAATCGGCAGACAAGACAAAAGAAAGATGAGGTTCACAGTCACCAAATCTAATATTTTCTCACATATTTTCATAAAGAAATTATCTGTATCAAATATACTTCGTATTAACTGAGAACCTCTCTTTTCCATGGTTCTACCTCCTAATCAATTAGTTTAATCATTGAGCAAAACTTTTACGACACATTTTTTGACCTTATCACCTTTAGCAGCAAACCTATTAGGTTGATGCGGCTCATTGGGTAAAAATGCTGCAAAATTCTGCTTATCCAAATAAAGTGGATAGAGCTGCTCACAAGTCACAAACCCAATATCCTTCTTTTTATCATACGATTTTCTTACTTCTTTTACCCTTGTGCCATATTGAATGATTTCATGACCTGCCAAAAGAAAATGCAAATCCAGATAATCTTGATGAAATTCAAATTCATCATTCTCTTCTTGATTAAGCTCATTTTCCTGCACAAACAGAAAGGCTTTTCCTCCGTCAATCTCGTACCGTCCTAACTCACAATCGTTTAAATCGTGCGTCAGGAGATAATCAATGGCACAATCCAAATTCTCATGGATACCTTTGTAGTAGGCGAGATTTTCCAATTCATCGAAAATCATTTGGTCAGCCTCCTTATCCTTTCACAGCTCCCATGGTAATACCTTGTGTGAAGGATTTTTGGAATATCAAGAAGACAGCTACAATCGGAACGGCTGCCATAGCAGCACCGGCCATAATCAAACCGTAGTTGGTCGCCATTTCAGCTTGCATTGTTGCCACCCCAAGTGAAATAGTCAGATTCTGACGCGATGTCAGCATGACCAATTGCATAAAGTAGTCATTCCATGTATTGATAAAGGTAAAAATAGCAAGAGCGGCAAAACCTGGTTTCACAATTGGAAAAGCAACATTCCAAAAAGTACGAATCTCACCACAGCCGTCAATCTTAGCAGATTCCAACAATTCCGTTGGAATATTTTCACTAAATTGCTTCATGAGAAAGACCCCAAAAGGCCAGCCGACAAGAGGCAAAATAACTGCAGCTAGTGTATCATGAATTCCCATAAAGTTGACAATACGAACCAAAGGAACCAGCACAACTTGCTTAGGCAAAGCCATAGCAGCGATAAAGGTCGCAAAAAGAATACGTTGCCCATAAAAACGCTTCTTGGCCAAAACATAACCTGCTAAAGAAGAGGTAATGCAGACCAAAAACATGGTTGCTAGCGAGATAAAGACACTATTCCACATCCATTGCAGGGCTGGGTTTTGCACCATCAGCTGTTGGAAATTTTCTAATGTTGGCATCTTAGGCCACCATTGAGGTGGAATGACAATCGTATCTGGCTGCGATTTGAAAGCCCCTGTTAAAATCCAATAGAAAGGAAAAACAAAGAGAACGGTCAACACCAAGAGAATAATCGTTGAAATCACCGTAAAGGCACTTATTTTTTTCTGTTTCATCTTGTCTCTCCTTTCTTTAATATTCGATGTCATTTCCAAGAATCTTGAATTGGGCAAAGCTAATCAAAGCAATCATGACAGCTAAAAATACTCCCATGGTATTAGCATAACCATATTCAGATAACTTGAAGGCTTTTTCATACAGGTAATACATCAAGGTACTGGTTGAATAGTTTGGCCCTCCAGACGTCAACAGCTGAATCAAGGCAAAACATTGGAAGGAATTGATTGTTGTAATGATCGCAATATACAGAGTTGTTGGCAAAAGACTTGGCCATTTAATCTTCCAGAAAACTTGCAGCTCTGTCGCTCCGTCAACACGCGCAGCTTCCACCAATGAATTGTCAATATTTCCCATAGCAGCAATATAGAGAATAATGGGCTGTCCGACAGAAGTTGTCAGCAAAATCACAATAATCGCCATCAAAGCCCAATGCTTATCACCCAGCCAAGAAATATTCTGGTTGATAACATGACCCGACTTCAGGACGAAATTCAAAATCCCTGACAGTGGGTCGTAAATCCATTTCCATACAACGGTTACCGCTACACTCCCTGTTACCACCGGCAGGAAGAAGACAAAACGGTAGAAAGAGCGTGCAATCGCATTTTGACTATAGGTCTGTGACGCTACAAACAAAGAAAACAGCACAACAATTGGCACTGAGCCAATCACAATAATCACCGTATTGATGAGAGATTTGATAAAGACTGGATCTTTAAACATTCGTGAGTAATTGTCCAATCCAACGAATGAAAAGGATGTCATAGAATAATTAAAGAAACTCGTTACAAATCCCATCACCATCGGCGCTAATACAAAGACAATAAAGAATAATAGAACTGGTGCTAAAAAGGCATAGGATACCAAGGTTTCTCTCATTCTTATTTTATTTACTTTCACATCAAGCACCTCGTTTAGATTAGAGGGAAACCAACTCTTTTAAAGCTTTTTGAGTTCTTTCCCGCTTTTATCCTTTTATAGAAATTCCCCTTTTCCTATTTATACATAACTGACGACAGAAAAAGGGGAGAATTCAATTACTTATTTTTGAGCTTTTTTAATGGTTTCATTTGCTTTTTCTGTAAAGGTCTTCAAAGCAGATTCAACTTTTTCGTCACCATTTGAAACAGATTGCAACATTGGGAACCAGAGCGTTCTCATTTCAGCAAATCCAGCAATAGTGTTGTAGTATGGTGAGTAATATTTTGTCCAAGTGCTGATTGTTTCCATTCGTTTGTCATCGTACAATTTACCAAATGATGAACGAACCGGGAAAGCACCTGTACGAACAACATTTTGTGGTCCCCACTTTTTATCATCAGCAATAAATTTGACAAATTTCTTAGCAGCTTCCACTTTCTTTTTATCTTTATTGTTAAAGATACCAAAACCGTTTACAAGGTATTCCAGAGCTGGTTTGCCATTGTCTGACGGGAATGGTACTTCAACAACTTCAACGCCACTGGCTTTCAAGAGTTTAGCTTGGATGCCTTTTTGCGCAGGTGCCCAAAGAACAGTATAAGAAGTTTGCCCATTTGCAAAGTTTTGAATATCTGCTCCACCATCGAATTGAGAGCCGTTTGTCATCAAACCATCTTTAATCCAACTAACTGCTTTATTTAGCCCTTTAACAAAGTTTGGACTGTCTGTTGTATATTTTGTCACTTTATCATCTGTAACAGAACCACTATACAAATTAGCAATAAAGGCACGTGTTCCTTGGTCACCACCTTGACCATTACTGAAGAGCGAGCCAGGAGTATACCCTTTAGCCTTTAAGGCTTTCAACACTTTTTCAAAATCAGCTGTTGTCCAACCTTCTTTTACAAGGTTTTCTACACCAGCTTCTTTCAGCATTTTCTTATTAAATGCCATATAAAACGGAGCAGAACTAATTGGATACATGTAAGCTTTATCACCAGCCTTACTTGCTTGAATGATTTGATCGTTGTTGACATCTTTGACGAAGTCATCAGTAAAGAGATCGTTCAATTCTGCCAATTTACCATTTTTACCATATTGAATAATCCGTCCTGGTGCGTCAAAGAGGACATCTGGCGCTGTTCCTGCTTCAATCGCTGTTGTAATTTTTTCTGGACCAGATTTGAAGTCAATAGTTTCTAATTTCACTTTAATATCTGGATTGGCTTTTTCAAAGGCTTTGATAATTTCTTTTTCATACGTACCAACACCATCGCTGGCTTTTTTTTGCGTGAAAACTGGGAAAGCCCACCAAGTAATCTCTGTCTTGCCAGAAGAACTTCCTGAATCAGCTGATTTGTTTGAACCACCTGAATTTCCACATGCTGCCAAAGATAAAATTGCAGCTCCTGCAACTAACGAACAAAGTATTTTCTTCATCCTCATATTGTTTCTCCTTTTATTGTCATCCTTTTTAAGATAAAATTGTTCCTACTTTTCACATACTGCTGCAACAAAACGCTCTGTGATTTCTTTGGGACGCGTAATGGCACCACCTACTACAATTCCTCTGACACCTAGGTCATGAATGGTTTTCGCTTCACTTGGGTAGTGAATCTTTCCTTCTGCGATAACATCCAAACCTGCATCACACAAATTTTTTACCAAATCAAAATCTGGTCCCTCGCATTGCAGACTATAAGAGGTGTAACCTGACAAAGTTGTACCTACAAAGTCCACACCTGCTTCTGCTGCAGCCACACCCTCTTCAAAGGTGCTCACATCTGCCATGAGCAATTGATGAGGATATTTTCCTTCACTCGCTTGATGAAATCCGCAATCTTTAAACCATCAAAACGTTCCCGCTTTGTACCATCAAAAGCAATTACTTCAATATCCAGAGCTGCTAGTTCATCAATTTCTCGCATCGTTGCGGTAATAAATGGCTCTTGAGGTGGATAATCCCGCTTGATAATGCCGATGATCGGCAACGAAGTAACCTCTTTAATTTCCTTAATATCCCGAACACTATTAGCTCGAATGCCAACAGCTCCTCCTTGTTCAGCCGCTTTCACCAAAAGGGGAATAATCCCACCTGCTTCAGTATATAGCGGTTCGTGTGGCAAGGCTTGACAGGAAACAATGATGCCATTTTTTATTTTGGCAATCAGCTCGTCTTTTGTCATTTGTGCCATAGACAGCCTTCTCCTTTGCTATTGTAGATCGATTTTTAAAGCGCTTTCAATCTCATGGTGTTATTATAACCATTTTTTGAAGCGCTTTCAACAATATCTGAGATTTTGGTTCTAATTTCTAATAATAATTACTTTTCTCTTAAATCTTGAAAGTAGTTTCAACCAGAACGATAGCTCTGTTAACATGACGCTATAATCATTGCGGATTGCCTCTGAGGCATACAAAGACTGCATCTCTGCGAATGCTATCTCCCCCCCAAGAATTGTCTAGAATGGAGACCCTATAATAGAATTAGCAAGGGGGAATGCTTTTTTCAAGAGTATCATCCAGAGCCGCTTTTGAATAAAAGTTTAAAATTTTCTCAGTGCTGGTGTTCTTTTCGGTATTGTCCTGGCGTCCGTCTAAACATCTTCTCCTATCTACACGTATGCCAATTTACGAGGTAGCACAAAGTGTTGGATTTTCAAATAAAACTTACTTTTATGACAAATATCGTACCTATTTTGGACATTCTCCAAAAGACGAACGCAAATAAAAGGCAGAGACAATATTATCCCTGCCTTATTTTATAATAGCAAAAAGCTTTTGACGTAGTAGCTAATATCTAAATACTTCTTTAAGGTTACAGCAAAGCAAACCACTCCTTAGTCATTTTTCAAGCTTAGATGAGTATTTTTGACGAAAACTGCGTTTCTCTTCATTCACCACTTTGACAGCCCGAGAGGCTATTGAACAACTTTGCGAAGTTGAAACTACTAACTAAAAATTTTCAAATATTAGTTCTATCTCGCTTTTTTATTTTTACGACAAATCAGCACTTAAAACAACTCTTTGTAAAGAGCAATCGTTTCTTCTAAGGTTGGCATAAATGGATTTCCTGGTGCACAAGCATCAATGAGTGCATTTTTAGAAAGGTATTCAAAGTCAAATTCCTCTTCTTTAATGTCCAGTTCTGTCAATTTTTTCGGAATGCCAACAGTTGCTGATAATTTTTCAATTTCAGAAATGGCATAATCAGCGCATTCTTTATCACTTTTACCTTCCGTATGCAAACCAAGAGCTTTTGCAACATTTCGGAATGCTTCTGGCACACGTTTTGCATTTTCACGCTCTACAACTGGTAAAAGCATGGCACAACAAACACCGTGAGGAAGATTGTAAACTGCTCCAAGTTGATGAGCCATAGAGTGTACATAACCTAGCCCAGCATTATTAAAGGCCATACCACCTAGGAAAATCGCATTAACCATAGCTTCGCGTGCTTCAATGTCATGGCCATTTTCAACAGCACGAGGTAAAAATTCTTTAATTAACTCAATTGCACCAATAGACAATTTTTTCGTCACATTATACGCACCTGGTGTTACCAAAGCTTCAACCGCATGTGTAAGAGCATCCATACCTGTTGCAGCTGTCAAAGCTTTTGGTTTTGAAATCATCAATTCTGGATCATTTACTGACAGGAGTCCAAGGCTATTCTTATCAACCATAACCATTTTCACTTTACGCTCTTCGTCAGTAATAACATAGTTAATCGTGATTTCAGCTGATGTTCCTGCTGTCGTATTGATTGCTACAACCGGCAAGCCTTTTTCTTTTGATTTGTGAACACCTTCGTAATCTTGCGGACGCCCGCCATTCGTTGCAAGAATTGAAATACTACTTGCAGCATCTTGTGGCGAACCACCACCAAGTGAAATAATAAAATCACAATTATTATCTCGCAAAACAGCTAAACCATCTTCAACATTTTTAACAGTTGGATTTGGCTCAACATCACTAAAAACGACATACTCAATGCCTTCCTTATCAAGTGGTGCAGTTACCTTATGTAAAATGTCACTGCTTGCAATATAATGGTCTGTCACCAAAAGAGCTTTCTTATACCCCAATTCTTTGATATGATCACCTATTTCATTAATCACACCACAACCAATAAGATTAACTGATGGAACATAAAATACTGACATTATATTTCCTCCTTATTTTTATAAATATCATCTATTTTAGAAACCGCTTACACAATTATATTATAACACTCATAATGCTTTTTGCAACATCAACTTTTCATTATTTTAGTATCAAATTTACAGATTCAAAACTTATCAGTCTATTATGATATTTTAGGGCAAAGAGAAGTATAAGATTTTCTGTATCCACAATGACATCGTCCATATCAAACACTAACAATTGAAACATAACTGTCCTCCTTTTTTCACAACTAGTTTACAGGAAAACACATACAATACCAAGCAAGAGAAAGAACACTCTCTCCAAATAGAAAAATCTCCCTACAAAAGCAGGGAGATGTGACTGATAAACTGATTTAGGTCTAAAAATCTGAATACATTGTCTGTACAATGACGAACGATTCAAATCAGAACAAACTTTACTGTCTATTTACGACGTCCTGGACGTTCTGCATAGCCATAGTAGGCGTCAGCCATGATTTCTTCCATGTCAGTAACTATTGGCAAGCGTGGATTTGCTGGTGAACATTGGTCTTCATAAGCAAGAACGGCAATATCATGTAAGCTATCTTTCCAAGTTTTTTCATCAATACCTTGATCTTTAAAGTTCATCTTGATACCAACCGCTACACCAAGGTCATAAACAGCTTTAGCATACGCTTCAACCGCTTCTTCTGGCGTTGAGCAAGGAAGACCTAGCATACGAGCAATATCTTGGAATTTTTCATCAGCTTTCCAGTAGTTGTACTTAGGCCATGTTGTAGTTTTAGATGGACGAGTTCCATTGTAACGGATAACATAAGGAAGTAAAATAGCATTTGTACGTCCGTGAATGGTGTGGTGAACAGCACCAATCTTATGCGCCATTGAGTGACTCATCCCAAGAAAAGCATTTGCAAAGGCCATACCAGCCATTGTAGAGGCATTGTGCATCTTTTCACGTGCTTCTGGGTCAGCTGTTTTTACAGATTTTTCCAAGTATTTGAAGACTAACTTGATGGTTTGAAGAGCAATACCATCTGTATAGTCATTGGCAAAGTTAGAAGTATAAGCTTCAGTTGCGTGTGTCAAGACATCCATACCTGTGTCAGCAGCAATAAATGCTGGAACAGATTCTACCAAAGCAGGGTCAACAATTGCAATAGTTGGTGTCAAAGCGTAGTCAGTGATTGGGTATTTACGATTATTTGCCTTATCAGAGATAACTGCAAACGGTGTTACTTCTGAACCTGTACCAGATGTTGTTGGAATACCGATATATTGTGCTTTCTTACCAAGTGATGGGAATTTGAAGGCGCGTTTACGGATATCCATGAATTTTTGAACGAGGTCACCGAAGTCAACGTCTGGCTGTTCATAGAACATCCACATACCTTTAGCCGCATCCATTGGTGAACCACCACCAAGGGCAATGATAGTGTCTGGTTCAAACGAGCGCATTACTTCAACACCACGACGAACTGTTGTGATATCTGGATCTGGTTCAACATCTGAGAAGACTTGAATCGTGACTTTGTTTTTACGAAGATTCAATTGGTCAATCACACGTTGTACAAAACCGAGTTTTTCAATTGATTTATCGGTAACAATCATGACACGTTCGATACCTTCGCAAGTTTGAAGATATTGAATTGAGTTACGTTCGAAGTAGATTTTTGAAGGAACTTTAAACCATTGCATATTATTTCTACGTTTCCCTACTTTCTTGATGTTAAGAAGGTTGATAGCTGATACGTTATCACCAACTGAGTTGTGTCCGTATGAACCACATCCAAGTGTTAATGATGGAATGAAGGCGTTGTATACATCACCGATACCACCAAAGGTAGATGGAGAGTTCCAGATAATACGCATTGCCTTTATTTCCGTACCGAAACGTTTTGCAAGAGCTTCGTCTTTTGTATGGATAGCAGCTGAGTGTCCTAGACCATTAAATTCAACCATTTGACGAGCTTTTTTAAGTCCATCTTCAGTATCTTCAGCTTTCAAAACCGCAATAACAGGTGATAATTTTTCACGAGTCAATGGTTCTTTAATTCCAACTTCTGCACATTCAGCAGCCAAGATGTTTGTATCTTCTGGTACTTTAAATCCTGCTTGCTCAGCAATCCATGTAGCTGGTTTACCAACAATATTTGGGTTCAATTTTGCACCAGCGCAGTTCTTGCTGTTGGCTTTTGCACCAAAACAGAATTCTTCCAAAAGCGCTTTTTCTTTCTTGTTGACAAAGTAAGTATGGTAAGATTTGAATTCTGTTACAAATTCATCATAGATTTCTTTATCAATGATCACAGCTTGCTCAGATGCACAGACCATACCATTATCAAATGATTTGGACATCACGATATCATGTGCTGCTTGACGGATATTTGCTGATTTTTCAACGTAAGCTGGAACGTTACCAGCACCAACTCCAAGAGCAGGTTTGCCGCATGAATAAGCAGCTTTTACCATGGCATTCCCACCAGTCGCAAGAATTGTTGCAATACCTTCATGGTTCATCAAAGCTGTTGTTGCTTCCATAGATGGCTGTGTAATCCATTGAACACAGTTTTCAGGTGCACCTGCTGCAATCGCTGCATCACGTACGATTTGTGCCGCATGAGCAGAAGATTCTTGAGCAGATGGGTGGAAAGCAAAGATAATTGGATTACGCGTTTTCAATGAAATCAATGATTTGAAAATCGCTGTTGAAGTTGGGTTGGTCGTTGGAGTAATTCCAAGGCTGAGTTGTACGGGTTGCACACTTTACATTATAACTGTAATAGGATCATCTTCAATCACACCAACAGTTTTAACACCACGCATATTGTTAACAACATGTTCGCAGGCAAAAAGGTTTTTTGTTGCTTTGTCTTCAAAGACACCGCGACCTGTTTCTTTAACAGCATGTTCTGCTAAGATACCATGTGCATCAAGAGCAGCAACTGAAGCTTTTGCAACAATGTAGTCTACTTGTTCTTGATTTAATTTTCTCATTTCTTCCAGAGCAACTAGCCCTTTTTGAACGAGTTCGTCAACATGCTTTTCAGCAGCTAACTTTTTTTCTTCGGGAGTTAATGTTTTTTTATCAGCCATGTGTTCCTCCAATGGTTTTTAGGATTTTTATAAATCCTTTGTTAAATTTTTCACAAGATTATTATACCTTATTTTCTTTCTCTTGTAAACACTTTCATGCAAACTTCACAAACTTTTTCTTTTATATTGTGAATTTGTTTCAAAATATGAGTTTTCTACTATATTTTAAAACATTGTTTG
>OGEM01001486.1_pt1 | contig 9887 bp, 10 predicted proteins | sample 1570741 | NCBI WGS metagenome assembly OGEM01 (sample SAMEA2582141, study PRJEB24529) | metagenome | biome: Human gut stool | place: China | collected 2011
TCTTCCAGGGTTTTTGCTGGGGATCAGGATGCTGGGCCGTCGTCCGAACAGCATACTTAAAGCCGGTCAGCATCGGTATCAGCGGGCATTCATTCAGCGATTAAAAAACGGTCGCTGGCATGTCATGCAGCGTGTGGCCGGGAAAAACCGTTACCCTATTGATGTGGTGAAAATCCCGATGGCGGCCCCACTGAAACAGGCGTTTGATGAGAATGTTGACCGTATCCGGCGTGAACGCCTGCCCGGAGAACTGGCATCCGCGCTGAAACAACAACTGAGGATTGCGATAAAACGATGAAACACACTGATATCCGTGCTGCAGTGCTGGATGCACTCGAGCAGCATGAACACGGGGCGACGCTGTTTGATGGTCGCCCCGTTGTTTTTGACGAAGAGGATTTTCCTGCGATCGCGGTTTATCTGACGGATGCAGAGTATACCGGTGAAGAGCTGGATGCAGATACCTGGCGGGCCACACTGCATATTGAGGTGTTTTTACCGGCACAGGTACCGGATTCAGAGCTTGATCAGTGGATGGAAAGCCGGATTTATCCGGCGATGACTGCGATCCCGGCACTGGCAGGACTGATTACCACGATGGTTACGCAGGGCTATGAGTATCGTCGTGATGACGATATGGCGTTATGGAGCTCTGCGGATCTGACTTATTCCATTACATACGAGATGTGAGGACGATATGGCAACACCAAATCCCCTGGAGCCGGTAAAAGGTGCCGGTACCACTCTGTGGGTTTACAACGGCAAGGGTGATGCTTATGCAAACCCGTTGTCAGACGCTGACTGGCAGCGACTGGCTAAGGTGAAGGATCTGACGCCGGGCGAGATGACGGCAGAATCCTACGATGATAACTACCTGGATGATGAAGACGCAGACTGGACCGCGACCGGGCAGGGGCAGAAATCTGCCGGAGATACCAGCTTCACGCTGGCTTGGATGCCCGGAGAGCAGGGGCAGCAGGCGCTGCTGGCGTGGTTTAATGAAGGTGATACCCGTGCCTATAAAATCCGCTTCCCGAACGGCACGGTCGATGTGTTCCGTGGCTGGGTCAGCAGTATCGGTAAGGCGGTGACGGCGAAGGAAGTGATTACCCGCACGGTGAAGGTCACCAATGTGGGACGTCCGTCGATGGCAGAAGATCGCAGCACGGTGACGGCGGCCACCGGCATGACGGTAACGCCAGCCAGTGCTTCCGTAGTGAAAGGGCAGAGCACCACGCTGACCGTGGCCTTCCAGCCGGAAGGGGCAACCGACAAGAGCTTCCGTGCGGTGTCTTCGGATAAAACAAAAGCCACCGTGTCGGTCAGTGGTATGACCATCACCGTGAAAGGTGTTGCTGCAGGCAAGGTCAACATTCCGGTCGTATCCGGTAATGGTGAGTTTGCTGCGGTTGCAGAAATCAACGTCACCGCCAGTTAATCCGGAGAGTCAGCGATGTTCCTGAAAACAGAATCATTTGAACATAACGGTGTGACCGTCACGCTTTCTGAACTGTCAGCCCTGCAGCGTATTGAGCATCTCGCCCTGATGAAACGGCAGGCAGAACAGGCGGAGTCAGACAGCAACCGGAAGTTTACTGTGGAAGACGCCATCAGAACCGGCGCGTTTCTGGTGGCGATGTCCCTGTGGCATAACCATCCGCAGAAGACAAAGCTGCCTTCCATGAATGAAGCCGTTAAACAGATTGAGCAGGAAGTGCTTACCACCTGGCCCACAGAGGCAATTTCTCATGCTGAAAACGTGGTGTAACGGCTGTCCGGTATGTCTGAGTTTGTGGTGAATGATGCTCCTGAACAGGCAGAGGACGCCGGGTCTGCAGAGCCTGTTTCTGCGGGAAAGTGTTCGACGGTGAGCTGAGTTTTGCCCTGAAACTGGCGCGTGAGATGGGGCGACCCGACTGGCGCGCCATGCTTGCCGGGATGTCATCCACGGAGTATGCCGACTGGCACCGCTTTTACAGTACCCATTATTTTCATGATGTTCTGCTGGATATGCACTTTTCCGGGCTGACGTACACCGTGCTCAGCCTGTTTTTCAGCGATCCGGATATGCATCCGCTGGATTTCAGTCTGCTGAACCGGCGTGAGGCTGACGAAGAGCCTGAAGATGATGTGCTGATGCAGAAAGCGGCAGGGCTTGCCGGAGGCGTTCGTTTTGGCCTGGACGGGAATGAAGTTATCCCCGCTTCCCCGGATATGGCGGGCATGACGGAGGATGACGTAATGCTGATGACAGAATCAGAAGGGATCGCAGGAGGAGTCCGGTATGGCTGAACCGGTAGGCGATCTGGTCGTTGATTTAAGTCTGGATGCGGCCAGATTTGACGAGCAGATGGCCAGAGTCAGGCGTCATTTTTCCGGTACGGAAAGTGATGCGAAAAAAACAGCGGCAGTCGTTGAACAGTCGCTGAGCCGACAGGCGCTGGCTGCACAGAAAGCGGGGATTTCCGTCGGGCAGTATAAAGCTGCCATGCGTATGCTGCCTGCGCAGTTCACTGACGTGGCCACGCAGCTTGCAGGCGGGCAAAGTCCGTGGCTGATCCTGCTGCAACAGGGCGGTCAGGTGAAGGACTCCTTCGGCGGGATGATCCCCATGTTCAGGGGGCTTGCCGGTGCGATCACCCTGCCGATGGTGGGGGCCACCTCGCTGGCGGTGGCGACCGGAGCGCTGGCGTATGCCTGGTATCAGGGCAACTCAACCCTGTCCGATTTCAACAAAACGCTGGTCCTTTCCGGCAATCAGGCGGGACTGACGGCAGATCGTATGCTGGTCCTGTCCAGAGCCGGGCAGGCGGCAGGGCTGACGTTTAACCAGACCAGCGAGTCACTGACGGCGCTGGTGAATGCCGGTGTGCGTGGTGGTGAGCAGTTTGAGGCAATCAGCCAGAGTGTGGCGCGTTTCTCCTCTGCATCCGGCGTGGAGGTGGACAAGGTCGCTGAAGCCTTCGGGAAGCTGACCACAGACCCGACGTCGGGGCTGACGGCGATGGCACGCCAGTTCCATAACGTGACGGCGGAGCAGATTGCGTATGTTGCTCAGTTGCAGCGTTCCGGCGATGGGGCCGGGGCATTGCAGGCGGCGAACGAGGCCGCAACGAAAGGGTTTGATGACCAGACCCGACGCCTGAAAGAGAACATGGGCACGCTGGAAACCTGGGCAGACAGGACAGCACGGGCATTCAAATCCATGTGGGATGCGGTGCTGGATATTGGTCGTCCTGATACCGCTCAGGAGATGCTGATTAAGGCAGAGGCTGCGTTTAAGAAAGCAGACGACATCTGGAATCTGCGCAAGGATGATTATTTTGTTAACGATGAAGCGCGGGCGCGTTACTGGGATGATCGTGAAAAGGCCCGTCTTGCGCTTGAAGCCGCCCGAAAGAAGGCTGAGCAGCAGACTCAACAGGACAAAAATGCGCAGCAGCAGAGCGATACCGAAGCGTCACGGCTGAAATATACCGAAGAGGCGCAGAAGGCTTACGAACGGCTGCAGACGCCGCTGGAGAAATATACCGCCCGTCAGGAAGAACTGAACAAGGCACTGAAAGACGGGAAAATCCTGCAGGCGGATTACAACACGCTGATGGCGGCGGCGAAAAAGGATTATGAAGCGACGCTGAAAAAGCCGAAACAGTCCGGCGTGAAGGTGTCTGCGGGCGATCGTCAGGAAGACAGTGCTCATGCTGCCCTGCTGACGCTTCAGGCAGAACTCCGGACGCTGGAGAAGCATGCCGGAGCGAATGAGAAAATCAGCCAGCAGCGCCGGGATTTGTGGAAGGCGGAAAGTCAGTTCGCGGTACTGGAGGAGGCGGCGCAACGTCGCCAGCTGTCCGCACAGGAGAAATCCCTGCTGGCGCATAAAGACGAGACGCTGGAGTACAAACGCCAGCTGGCTGTACTTGGCGACAAGGTCACCTATCAGGAGCACCTGAACGCGCTGGCGCAGCAGGCGGATAAATTCGCACAGCAGCAACGGGCAAAACGGGCCGCCATTGATGCGAAAAGCCGGGGGCTGACTGACCGGCAGGCAGAACGGGAAGCCACGGAACAGCGCCTGAAGGAACAGTATGGCGATAATCCGCTGGCGCTGAATAACGTCATGTCAGAGCAGAAAAAGACCTGGGCGGCTGAAGACCAGCTTCGCGGGAGCTGGATGGCAGGCCTCAGGTCCGGCTGGAGTGAGTGGGAAGAGAGCGCCACGGACAGTATGTCGCAGGTAAAAAGTGCTGCCACGCAGACCTTTGATGGTATTGCACAGAATATGGCGGCGATGCTGACCGGCAGTGAACAGAACTGGCGCAGCTTCACCCGTTCCGTGCTGTCCATGATGACAGAAATTCTGCTTAAGCAGGCAATGGTGGGGATTGTCGGGAGTATCGGCAGCGCTATTGGCGGGGCTGTTGGTGGTGGCGCATCCGCGTCAGGCGGTACAGCCATTCAGGCAGCTGCGGCGAAATTCCATTTTGCGACCGGAGGATTTACGGGAACCGGCGGCAAATATGAGCCAGCAGGGATTGTTCACCGTGGTGAATTTGTCTTCACGAAGGAGGCAACCAGCCGGATTGGCGTGGGGAATCTTTACCGGCTGATGCGCGGCTATGCCACCGGCGGTTATGTCGGTACACCGGGCAGCATGGCGGACAGCCGGTCGCAGGCGTCCGGGAAGTTTGAGCAGAATAACCATGTGGTGATTAACAACGACGGCACGAACGGTCAGATAGGGCCACAGGCGCTGAAGGCGGTTTATGACGTAGCCCGTAAGGCGGCAATGGATGTTGTGACCGGGCAGATGCGTGATGGTGGTCTGTTCTCCGGAGGTGGACGATGAAAACCTTCCGCTGGAAAGTGAAACCGGGTATGGATGTGGCTTCGACTCCTTCCGTCAGGGAGGTGCGCTTTGGTGATGGCTATTCCCAGCGAGCGCCTGCCGGGCTGAATGCCAACCTGAAAACGTACAGCGTGACGATTTCTGTCCCCCGTTGGGAGGCCACGGCGCTGGAATCGTTTCTGGCAGAGCACGGAGGCTGGAAAGCCTTTCTGTGGACGCCGCCTTATGACTGGCGGCAGATAAAGGTGACCTGCGCAAAATGGACGTCGCGGGTCAGTATGCTGCGTGTTGAGTTCAGCGCAGAGTTTAAACAGGTGGTGAACTGATGCAGGATATCCGGCAGGAAACACTGAATGAATGCACCCGTGCGGAGCAGTCGGCCAGCGTGGTGCTCTGGGAAATCGATCTGACAGAGGTCGGTGGTGAACGTTATTTTTTCTGTAATGAGCAGAACGAAAAAGGTGAGCCGGTTACCTGGCAGGGGCGGCAGTATCTGGCGTATCCCATTCAGGGGAGTGGTTTTGAACTGAATGGCAAAGGCACCAGTACGCGCCCCACGCTGGCAGTCTCTAACCTGTACGGCATGGTCACCGGGATGGCGGAAGACCTGCAGAGTCTGGTCGGCGGAACGGTGGTCAGGCGTAAGGTTTACGCCCGTTTTCTGGATGCGGTGAACTTCGTCAACGGAAACAGCGATGCCGATCCGGAGCAGGAGGTGATCAGCCGCTGGCGCATCGAGCAGTGCAGCGAACTGAGCGCGGTAAGTGCCTTCTTTGTTCTGTCCACGCCGACGGAAACGGATGGTGCTGTTTTTCCGGGGCGCATCATGCTGGCCAACACCTGCACCTGGACCTATCGCGGTGATGAGTGCGGTTATAGCGGTCCGGCGGTCGCGGATGAATATGACCAGCCGACGTCCGATATCACGAAGGATAAATGCAGCAAATGCCTGAGCGGCTGTAAGTTTCGCAATAACGTCGGCAACTTTGGCGGCTTCCTTTCCATTAACAAACTTTCGCAGTAAATCCCATGACAGAGACAGAATCAGCGATTCTGGCGCACGCCCGGCGATGTGCGCCAGCGGAGTCGTGCGGCTTCGTGGTGAGAACGCCGGAGGGGGAAAGATATTTTCCCTGCGTGAATATCTCCGGTGAGCCGGAGGCGTATTTCCGTATGTCGCCGGAAGACTGGCTGCAGGCAGAAATGCAGGGTGAGATTGTGGCGCTGGTCCACAGCCACCCCGGTGGTCTGCCCTGGCTGAGTGAGGCCGACCGGCGGCTGCAGGTGCAGAGTGATTTGCCGTGGTGGCTGGTCTGCCGGGGGACGATTCATAAGTTCCGCTGTGTGCCGCATCTCACCGGGCGGCGCTTTGAGCACGGTGTGACGGACTGTTACACACTGTTCCGGGATGCTTATCATCTGGCGGGGATTGAGATGCCGGACTTTTATCGTGAGGATGACTGGTGGCGTAACGGCCAGAATCTCTATCTGGATAATCTGGAGGCGACGGGGCTGTATCAGGTGCCGTTGTCAGCGGCCCAGCCGGGCGATGTGCTGCTGTGCTGTTTTGGTTCATCGGTGCCGAATCATGCCGCTATTTACTGTGGTGACGGCGAGCTGCTGCACCATATTCCTGAACAACTGAGCAAACGAGAGAGGTACACCGACAAATGGCAGCGACGCACACACTCCCTCTGGCGTCACCGGGCATGGCACGCATCTGCCTTTACGGGGATTTGCAACGATTTGGCCGCCGCATCGATCTTCGTGTGAAAACGGGGGCTGAAGCTATCCGGGCGCTGGCCACACAGCTCCCGGCGTTTCGTCAGAAACTGAGCGACGGCTGGTATCAGGTACGGATTGCCGGGCGGGACGTCAGCACGTCCGGGTTAACGGCGCAGTTACATGAGACTCTGCCTGATGGCGCTGTGATTCATATTGTTCCCAGAGTCGCCGGGGCCAAGTCAGGTGGCGTATTCCAGATTGTCCTGGGGGCTGCCGCCATTGCCGGATCATTCTTTACCGCCGGAGCCACCCTTGCAGCATGGGGGGCAGCCATTGGGGCCGGTGGTATGACCGGCATCCTGTTTTCTCTCGGTGCCAGTATGGTGCTCGGTGGTGTGGCGCAGATGCTGGCACCGAAAGCCAGAACTCCCCGTACACAGACAACGGATAACGGTAAGCAGAACACCTATTTCTCCTCACTGGATAACATGGTTGCCCAGGGCAATGTTCTGCCGGTTCTGTACGGTGAAATGCGCGTGGGGTCGCGGGTGGTCTCTCAGGAGATCAGCACGGCAGACGAAGGGGATGGTGGTCAGGTTGTGGTGATTGGTCGCTGATGAAAAACGTTTATGTGAAACCGCCTCCGGGCGGTTTTGTCGTTTATGGAGCGTGAGGAATGGGTAAAGGCAGCAGTAAGGGGCATACCCCGCGCGAAGCGAAGGACAACCTGAAGTCCACGCAGCTGCTGAGTGTGATCGATGCCATCAGCGAAGGGCCGGTTGAAGGTCCGGTGGATGGATTAAAAAGCGTGCTGCTGAACAGTACGCCAGTGCTGGACAGTGAGGGGAATACCAATATCTCCGGCGTCACGGTGGTGTTCCGGGCCGGTGAGCAGGAGCAGACACCGCCGGAGGGGTTTGAATCCTCCGGCTCCGAGACGGTGCTGGGTACGGAAGTGAAATACGACACGCCGATCACCCGGACCATCACGTCGGCAAACATTGACCGACTGCGTTTTACCTTCGGCGTGCAGGCACTGGTGGAAACCACCTCAAAGGGGGACAGGAATCCGTCGGAAGTCCGCCTGCTGGTTCAGATCCAGCGTAATGGTGGCTGGGTGACGGAAAAAGACATCACCATTAAGGGCAAAACCACCTCGCAGTATCTGGCCTCGGTGGTGGTGGATAACCTGCCGCCGCGCCCGTTCAATATCCGGATGCGCAGAATGACGCCGGACAGCACCACAGACCAGCTGCAGAACAAAACGCTCTGGTCGTCATACACCGAAATCATCGATGTGAAACAGGGCTACCCGAACACGGCACTGGTCGGCGTGCAGGTGGATTCGGAGCAGTTCGGCAGCCAGCAGGTGAGCCGTAATTATCATCTTCGCGGGCGTATTCTGCAGGTGCCGTCGAACTATAACCCGCAGACGCGGCAATACAGCGGTATCTGGGACGGAACGTTAAAACCGGCATACAGCAACAACCCGGCCTGGTGTCTGTGGGATATGCTGACCCACCCGCGCTACGGCATGGGGAAACGTCTTGGTGCGGCGGATGTGGATAAATGGGCGCTGTATGTCATCGGCCAGTACTGCGACCAGTCAGTGCCGGACGGCTTTGGCGGCACGGAGCCGCGCATCACCTGTAATGCGTACCTGACCACACAGCGCAAGGCGTGGGATGTGCTCAGTGATTTCTGCTCGGCGATGCGCTGTATGCCGGTATGGAACGGGCAGACGCTGACGTTCGTGCAGGACCGACCATCAGATAAGGTGTGGACCTATAACCGCAGTAATGTGGTGATGCCGGATGATGGCGCGCCGTTCCGCTACAGCTTCAGCGCCCTGAAGGACCGCCATAATGCCGTTGAGGTGAACTGGATTGACCCGGATAACGGCTGGGAGACGGCGACAGAGCTCGTGGAGGATACGCAGGCCATTGCCCGTTACGGTCGTAATGTCACGAAGATGGATGCCTTTGGCTGTACCAGTCGGGGGCAGGCACACCGAGCCGGGCTGTGGCTGATTAAAACGGATCTGCTGTAAACGCAGACCGTGGATTTCAGCGTGGGCGCAGAAGGGCTTCGCCATGTGCCGGGCGATGTTATTGAAATCTGTGATGATGACTATGCCGGTATCAGCACCGGTGGTCGTGTGCTGGCGGTGAACAGCCAGACCCGGACGCTGACGCTCGACCGTGAAATCACGCTGCCATCCTCCGGTACCACGCTGATAAGCCTGGTTGACGGAAGTGGCAATCCGGTCAGCGTGGAGGTTCAGTCCGTCACCGACGGCGTGAAGGTGAAAGTGAGCCGTGTTCCTGACGGCGTTGCTGAATACAGCGTATGGGGGCTGAAGCTGCCGACGCTGCGCCAGCGCCTGTTCCGCTGCGTGAGTATCCGTGAGAACGACGACGGCACGTATGCCATCACCGCCGTGCAGCATGTACCGGAAAAAGAAGCCATCGTGGATAACGGGGCGCACTTTGACGGCGACCAGAGCGGCACGGTGAATGGTGTCACGCCGCCAGCGGTGCAGCACCTGACCGCCGAAGTCACCACAGACAGCGGGGAATATCAGGTGCTGGCGCGATGGGACACGCCGAAGGTGGTGAAGGGTGTGAGCTTTATGCTTCGCCTGACCGTAACAGCGGATGACGGCAGTGAGCGGCTGGTCAGCATGGCCCGGACGACGGAAACCACATACCGCTTCAGGCAACTGGCGCTGGGGAACTACAGGCTGACAGTCCGGGCAGTAAATGCGTGGGGGCAGCAGGGCGATCCGGCGTCGGTATCGTTCCGGATTGCCGCACCGGCAGCACCGTCGCGGATTGAGCTGACGCCGGGGTATTTTCAGATAACGGCGGTCCCGCGTCTTGCGGTGTATGAACCGACGGTACAGTTTGAGTTCTGGTTCTCGGAAAAGCGGATTACCGATATCAGGCAGGTTGAAACCACAGCCCGCTATCTTGGCACGGCGCTGTACTGGATAGCCGCCAGTATCAATATCAAACCGGGCCATGATTATTACTTTTATATCCGCAGTGTGAACACCGTTGGCAAATCGGCATTTGTGGAGGCTGTTGGCCAGCCGAGTGATGATGCATCCGGCTATCTGGATTTTTTCAAAGGCGAGATAGGGAAAAGCCATCTGGCTCAGGAGCTGTGGACGCAGATTGATAACGGTCAGCTTGCGCCTGACCTGGCTGAAATCAGGACGTCCATTACGGATGTCAGCAATGAAATCACGCAGACCGTCAATAAGAAACTGGAAGACCAGAGTGCGGCAATTCAGCAGATACAGAAGGTTCAG
>OGEM01001488.1_pt1 | contig 9882 bp, 7 predicted proteins | sample 1570741 | NCBI WGS metagenome assembly OGEM01 (sample SAMEA2582141, study PRJEB24529) | metagenome | biome: Human gut stool | place: China | collected 2011
AAAAAGCCTTCAGAGTCTTACGGTAATCATCCAACAGAGAATCATTCCCCAAAGCCTGCAACAGGGGTTTATCATATTCATCCACCAATACCACTACTCCACAACCAGTCTGTTCACTGGCACGACGAATCACTCCTGCAAAGCGTCCGGAAAGAGTTTCCTCATCCTCTCCTTTTCCATATTTCACCTCCCATTGTGTCAAATGTCGGCTAAGAATCTCAACCAAAGCTTGAGGTGAATCGTATTTTTCCGCATTCAAATCCAAATGCAACACCGGATACTTCTTCCATTCTTTCTCCAGTTCAGCAATGGTAAGTCCTTCAAACAATTCTTTCTTACCCTCAAAATATGCTTCGAAAGTGGAAAGAAGAAGACTTTTACCAAAACGACGGGGACGACTTAAAAAATAAGGTTTACCTGTATTAGCTATCCGCCATACAAAAGCTGTTTTATCTACATAGAGATAATTTTCTTCACGGATTTCCGCAAAAGTCTGTATCCCAATAGGAAGTTTACGCATTATGCCATCCATCATTATTCTTCATTTTTAATTATTCAAAGATAACCATTATTTTTATACTCCATTGTCATAGCTTCCGATTTTTAAGCAAGTTTCAGTCTGCGATTCCCAAACAAGACCTCCATAGCAGTTTATATAATGTATAAAAGTACACTTCCTGCCCCGCCGGACACAGAAGTGTACTACAAAACAAACAATATAGTCACATTAATAAATCTACTTTTGTTCTAATATTGCTCAGAAAGCCAATACTGGGCGAAGGAATTTCCGACCATACTCCGATCCTTTGTTGCTGTCACCTATTATACTTTTTCCTAATGGGGTTAAGAATGTACTTTTTCTGTCATCAAAACGCATACTCCAATTGTGTGTTGTGCTACTTTCCGAGCTACAGTGAAAAAAGGCACTGCGAGTACTACTGCCCGAATTTAAGCTGAAAGTACCTCCGGCTACATTCATTTTAGTTTCTATAGTACCACGCGCATCGGAGGTTCCTTCCCATCCTCCATTATAATTTGAAAACGATTCCATATTGATCTCTCCCAAATTCGTCAGTATATCATACCATTGTCCACAACTAGGCACATACCAGGGACTATAGATTGCATTAGACATACAAGGGTTTTGTTTGCGGTAATACAATATCTGCTGTACCACTCCATAGCGGTCATCCGAAGCATAAGAATCGATCAAGGCTTCCGTCTCCGTATATCCCTCCTTATTGGCACGAGATAGAGAAAGGTCAACACAATTTATCAAGAAAGGTTTGTCTCAGTTTGTTATAGTACTACTGCATTTAGTCATTATATTGTTCGGGAAGCTTTCTTCTTTGGCAGCCATCACATACCCGTGCGTCCAGCCATGTCCCCGGTCGATGTCGCTGGTGGCGAGGCTGAAAATAAGACCAAGGCAGTTCTTTTTCCAACTATCTGTCATGTTGGCGTCTTTAGGCACGATAGCACCGTTCGCCATGTAGCGGTCGCCCAAAGTGATAGTGGAGGGAGTTATACTGGATCCTGTGGTGAGGTTGATTTTGCTGTATTTCCCTTTTGTCGGGGTCATTGTAAGGGTATAAGACGGAGTTCTGCTTTCGGCTGTGGTGTAAGATATTGCTATATCGGTAGATACTGACGGAGGAAGGATGAAGCGGAGCGTTCCGTCTCCCGGTTCGTAACCGGCTGTGACGTCTCCTGCCTGAAGTGAGGTGATTGAGGTGTACAAACTGTGATATTCATAATCTCCTGCTATGTATTTGTTGCCTTGCGGGCAGAGTACAACGAGGGACATGTAGTGTTGCAATGTAACTTTCAGTTCTGTGCCGGATAGGGTGCCTGTGCCTATCATCAGGTCGGAGGCGGCGAAGTTTTTCCGTGTGCTTTGGTCGACATTCGGGATAAAGCTGTTTAGTTTGCCAGCTAAATCGGCTTCGCTCACGGCACCGGTTATTGCTGAATCATATGGATAGTAAATCAGATAGGTAGCGTCGTCATAGGCATAGAGGGGATGAGTGCCGTCGGTAACCCATTGTTCGGTGCTGACGTTGTAGGTGACAGGGATATTATTTATTTTGTCCACTATCTTTCCGCCTTTTACGATGGTAATTCCTATTTTGTCGCCATCTGTGAAAAATGTTTCATAACCTTTGTCGGTTGTACGGGTGGTTGAATTGTCTGTAGGGAAAAAGTTTTCTGCTTTTATTTCCAGTGTCAGCGTATTGGGCGAAACGGGTATTTCGGTTTCGCTCGTGCATGAGTTTAATAATAGAAGTATGAAAGCGATATGTAGTATGATTGGTTTATTTGCCATAGCTATATCTTTTTAGAGGGTATATTAAAAGGTGAAGACGGGACGGGTGGCATCACGGCCTCCTTTCCAATAGGAATTTAGAAATCCGCTATTTAGACGAAATCTGTCAAACTTGTATGCTGTACCTGAGCCGGTTTCGGTACTTGTCCAATAAGTGCCGTTATTGGCGCTACTTCCTATCAGTGTTTTACCTAATTGGTCCAGAACAACTTTAAGTGCTGCTTTATATTTATATAAATCCAGCATTTGTCCGGCTGAAGGCATATACCACCCACTGGTAGCAGAAGGTGCGAGCGGACTATAATTGTTCAATACTTTGTTAGGAAGATAAATACCTTTATCCCAAACTCCTCTTTCTTTGGCGGTATGTTCAATCAAAAGTGTATTGGAATATCCTCTATAATCATCGGTATCAGTTGGAGTTCCTACTAAATATAGAACTTCTTTTTCTTCAAAGCCACCATAAGTATAATAAACCCACCCTCCCCCTTTAGTATCATTAGCTATTCCCAAATCAGTTAACGAAACAACATAGCCATGTACTTCTTTCATGCTGGTTCCCGCTTTAGTAGCATAAACACAGTCGTCTTTGGGATGCCTTCCTGCATAGAATACAACTCCTATACAAGTTTTTCCGGTTTCCGGTTTGGATAAAGGGTTTGCAAAGGCGCAAATTCCGGTAGTCATATTTTCTGCACGTAATCCTCCATCGCTATATGTGCCATCGGTGTAATAATAGTCTCCTATTTTTAAGTCCCCGGCAATATAAGTTTTTATTTCTGCATTGTTGCTTGTGTCTTCCTCCCACCAGTTACTGGTGTCTGTGTCAATTTCCACTCCTGTCTTTTTAATAGTAATCGTATAATTCACTTCTTCACCTGCTTTCCATTCGGATGCTTCCGGCATCATCTTGTCTGTAACGGTTATCGTGCGTGTAGGGGCAGTGCCTCCTGTCTCGATAGTGCCGTGTATAGTGTATTTCATGGAGAAGGTAGCATTTGTTTTATCAGGTATCAGGTAGAGGGAGGCAACGGTGGTTGTACTTCCTTTCGTTACATTGAAATTGTTTTTAGAAATAGTATATGTAGTGGTAGGAGAACCGTCTGTATTCCAGTTGAATCCGCTTGTCGTATAAGTCAGTTTACCTTTCCCCTTTGCTTTCAGGGTGAAACTGTCCAACACTTTGGGAGTGTCGTCACTTTCCCCGTCTTTTACGATGATATTTACTTTCGCAAGGGTATGTTTCATGGTAAAGTTCAGTTCCTCTCCATTTTTGTTGAGTAACGGTACGGATACCAATAAATCCGTTTGGTTGGCTTCTGCCGCAGGCACTGTGTAAGTCAGATAAGGATATCCTATATTGGTGTTGCTACAGAGGGTTACTCCTGTAGCATTGTGTGGTGCATAGGCAAAGAAACTGACTTTATCGTTCAGGTTGTTCGGCCAGTATTTTACCGGACTGTATGTCCAGTTACCTCCCATTTGTTTACTTACAAGTTGGTTGTACATGAAACCGGGAGTAGAAGAAGATTCCTCAAAATCTCCATGAGTGAAGTAGGCGAACACTCCCATTGATTGAAGGTTGGCAGTGGTGATATCTCCTGCCCGGGTAGCCCTATCGTGAGATGCAGCGTTATGGGAAGTCCCCGTCACCGTGGTGGAAAAATCAAGAGGACGGGAGGAAAGAATCTCTTCCGTTTCATTTGTTCCGCAAGAAAAGAATAACGGAATGGCCGCAACGGAAAGAATCCGGTTCAAGAGGTTTATTTTTATCATCTTTATGCTTTCAAGAACATTACTTTTTCTACAATTCTTTTTTAATTATCATGTGCCCGGAAAAGGACATTCAACCTTGTCCGGGCTTGGAGAGGGATCGTGGTTTACTCCATTGTGAAGTCATCACCTGCCGTACCCCACGGGGTGACACTTGTTTCAGCCTTCACTTTAATTTCTCTCAGGTTGATGGTAAATGTATAGGTGTACCATTTACCACGTTTCATGTGATGTGCCGGAAGTGGAACGGAAGTCTCAAAATGGCTCACTGAATATTTAGTTGGAGAACTGCCTACTATTTTAGTAACAATGTCATAATGGAAGCCAATCATGATATCACCTTCTTCACATCCGCCCTGGCCCTCTGCAGCTACTGTCTTATCAGTATCGTTTACCGGAATCAGGTAAAGGAACTGGTTGGTTTTGAATAAGTCTTTCGGGGTATCTTTATTGGCTCTTACCAGCTTGATTCCTGAAACGGAGTTTGTCGAACCATCTTCCCATATTTCGGTGATTTTCTCCGCATCCATATTCATAATTTTTTCGATGCTGAAATCCGCTGTAGGAATCTCTGTATACTCGGATTCATAATTCCAGTGCAAATCTGCCCATTTAGCTTTAGTATAGAATTTGGAGTTGCTGTTGACTTGTGCGGGAGTTTGCATAGACATGCTTCCGTCTTTGCCTACAATCCACATGCGGGTAATATATACGAAACTATTGTCTCCGTCCAGGTCGGCATAGTCGTCACCCAGTTTGGCTTTAAATCCCATTTTGGAGAGAGTGTGGGCAAACTGGAATCCGATGGTTCCGTCATTATAAGTCTTATCGAGCGCATCGGCTACCACAAGGTCCACCATCTTATCCAGATTATCTTTGTTTTTTAGTGTAAATTCGATGCTGGGTATTCCGGTATCCGTTATACCGGAAGGAACGATGCCTACCCTGCTTCCACTATTGCCGGTTTCTTCATAGGGGGCATAGGCAAAGAAAGAGACTTTATCGTTTGTATTGTTTGGCCAGTATTTTTTGGGACTGTAGGTCCATTCACCTGTACCGCTGTTTAGGGTTGCATCCCACGTCACCTTTTGGTTATACATGAAAGTGGGTGCCACATCTCCTTTGGCGGTATCCCATGCTTTGCTGCCGGTATAATAGCCCATAATGCCGAATCCGCCGAAATGCGTGGCGTCACACGTACCTTGCATTGTTGTAGTCGAAACGTCCGTACCTCTGGTCGGCACGCCCGTATACACATTGAATCCCAGTACAGGATTTGTGTCCTGTCTCATTTCCGTAACCTCGTTCTGCGAACAGCCTGCTATCGACAGTGCTGATACAACCATCAGAAAATTTCTTGCTTTCATATTGTTTTTGTTAATTAAGTAATACTTCCTATGCGTTTGTCTTTGTTTATTAGCGTTATATATGTTAATCAATATATCCCGGTACCGTTTTACAAGGGAAATTCTGTATTCTCTTCCTTGCCCCACTGGTCAACGTCGGCGTTGAAGCCCGAATCCGAACCATCTTCTTGTTCGACATCGGGAAGTTTCTCCGGGGTACTTGCTTCTACATTCACTACAATCGTGCCAGTTTCGTCGGTTGATTCGGTAATATGAACATGAACCAACGATTGAGAAATTTCGGTTTTTTCATCTACCAATAGAAAGACGGTTTCCACGTTATGTTCTTCCGTCTTGCTGAAGCCGAAGACATTGAACTGTCCTGTAAGACTCCCTTTGGGGTAATCGTCTTCATTGAAAACGGGATTACCAACGGGAAACTCCTGTGTCACCCGTTCGCTACTTGAATGCCCGGTAGCAAGGAAGACGGAAACGGGAACTCCACTCAACCGACAAGTAGCTTTCCTGACATTGTTCAGCCCGTCTACGTTTATTTTCACTTTAACCGTGCAGGTCAGTTCAAGGGGGACGAAGTGTAGGGAGCAATCCTGTGAAATCTCTTTTTTACTTTGGGAAGAGACAGGAGTATAATTGTTACCCAGCATGTTTTCCGTTACTTCAAATTCTTCTATTACCGCTACTGCCAGTTTATCGGGAGAACTGACGATGGTTTCAGGAGTACTGCGGTTTTCCACTTGCCGGGCATAGGCTTCAATTGTATTAAAAGAGTTTATTCCACGGAAGCCTATCGCACTAAAATCATCGAATGAGCGGTTGAACAGCACTGCGCTGTAGTGTCCCTCAGGCAGTAGGGCGATAGCCCGGTTGCGGTTGCCCATCAGCACTATTTTAGGTTCTCCGCCGGTTTTAGGATAAAAAACAGCGGTGGCTCCGTAATTGTCTTCACCTTCCAAACCAGATTGGCTCCAGTCGGCGGTGAGAGTCACTTCCGCTGTTTCATAGTAGGTCAGTTCGCGGCGGTCACAAGCCGTCAATAGGAAGGGGAGGATACAGATGTACCATATATATTGATTCATGCAGAATTTACGTGCCTTATTCATCTTGTGCCTCCTTTTTTTATTTTCACCTTGCGGTTCAGCAGCCATACCAGCGAGATTTTCGCCTTTGTCGGTCCGAACCAGGTGTAACGCCCATTATTTTGCCACAGTAAAGTTTGGTAGTTATCACGGGCATGGTAGTAACGATAATCAGTTCGGAGCATACCGATACCGATATTAAATTCCAGATGCAGGTTGCGGGCGATACGTGTCGCCCAGCCATAGCTGATGCCGGCAGCGATAAAAAATTCTCCTTGATAGCCGTCTTCTTTCCATTGCAGGTCGTATTTGCCGCCTCCGGCATACAGTCCGAGAAAATGTCCGGTAAGCACTTCCGAGTTTATCCGTTTTTCCTTACTGCCTAGCCAGTAGCGGCCTTCCAGCCCGCCCATTAATATTTGCATGGAATATTTGTCACCATCGAACAACCACCACGGGAACATATACTCGGCATTCACAGACCAGCGTCTGCCAATCGGTATCTCAAGCTCTATGTTCGGCATCATTGCGGCATCGAACAGTAAGTTTGTTTTCAAGGCGAAAAGAGGATGGTAGCAGGGGGTAGCTACTGAATTTCCTTGTAGACGTGGAAGAATAGTACTTCTGTCATTTCTATCCCTCAAGCCGTTTATATCCAAAGGGGTAGCTGTGGGAAGTGCGGACAGGCTGTCCGGATGCATCCATACTATACAGAGAGAAGCATTACGCAGATAACGCAGTAATCTGTCTCGGATATATCGGTAGGTACTTCCTCCGTTCAGTTCCTTCAGTAATACCTTGCAACGATCGGTGTCAGGAGTACGGTCTATGATTTTCAGCACTTCTTTCCGGTTGGGACCCTGTGGACGGGGATGGATGCGGGATGGGACAAGATTCGAGTATTTCCATATCAGATAGTCCTTTACGACTGTCGAGCGTTGCTGGGCCAAGCGTTCGTTATACTCTCGCCTGCCTTCGGGCGAGGCAAAAGACAGGATATGGATAGAGTCGATTCGTTCCGTCAGACTGAAGTTGGAGAATATTTCATCCAGATAACGGAGGGTACGGGCATTATCCATGTATTCGCTATCCACTACAGCCTCGTTGATACGGAATTGGAGTACCATCGGCTTGCTGAGCGTATCTTGCACGCATATATTGTGATTGTATCTTTCCTGTGCATAGCTTGACAGTATGGCAAACAACATTCCGCAATTGAGGAGAAACTGTTTTATATGTACATTAATTATAGTCATAAGCTGGTTGTTTTCCGATCGGTTACCAATCAGAAAGTTTTATATCACCTAGAAACACGCGTATCATGTGGTTGACAACACCCATTTTGTGGGCTATCCTACCGTGACGGGTATAGAATGATTCGGGAGTGGGACATTTACAATTAATAGGTTCCCCTGTCGCTTCGATCACATCGAGCAGGGAGAGGTCGTACAAGGGACGGCATAATTCGTATGACTCTTTCTCTTCGGGCAAGCGTCGAACGAGTCCTTCGCCTTCTAACTTGTGGAGCAGTATACTTAACTCTTCTTCCGATAACTGGAAGTTTGCTGATTGCAGACATGCTCCTAATGAGATGTCGTGTAAAACGGATATAGCGGCTTGTGTCAGAACTGTTAGCATTTGTTGTTTTGTTTATTGTTACTGTTACTTACCAAGTAACAGGTTGAAAAGAGGTTTATTACTTACCAAGTAATGGTAACTATACTTTCAGAACTATAGGAAAAGGCGTTTTCCAAGTGACTGTCGATTGAAAAAAGACACTTTGCTTAGACATTAGGTGAATAAAAGTACAGTCCGTTTTTGAAGAGTCAAAGATGGATGGCAGGCTTTATGCACTTTTTTAAGTGGTAGCGGTGGGCAATATTGTGTTTTCAGGGTTTGTGTCTCTGTTTATGAAGATTTTTTAGTGCCTTGACATAAAAATTAGCGTTTTATTTGGTTTAATGGAAAAATATTTTCAACTTTGTCGCCGGAAACATTCCATTACTTGGTAAGTAATACACCACACTAATCACTGGTATACAGCGTATTGCAAATCATACTTTTTGCTAAATCCCGCCTCACAACCGAAGTAATTAGTTTATAATTCGCCCGATCTATCCGTTCCCCGGCAAAAGGCTTAAGGTAAGTTTCAGTGACACGAACAGAGGAATGCCCCAACGCTTCACTGATGATCCCAACAGGAGTACCCAAATGATAGGACAATGTAGCCCACGTATGCCTTGCGGTGTAAGAACTCAACTTCACACCCGGCAAGAGTAACGAACCAACTTTCACCAAACGACCGTTAAAGCTGCGCAAGGCATCCAGATAGCAACGGTGAAGTGCCACCCCGTTACCCAAACTACTATCCAGAATAGGGAATTGGTAAATAGAACCCGGACGCCTGTCGGAAAACTTCTTCATCAACGGTAAAGCCTCCTTGGGAATGCGGACTGTCATTTGACGCCCGGTCTTATGACGGCAATAAACAATCACATTACCCTGAACGTCACGTTTACGCAAATGGGCAAGGTCAATAAAAGGCATCCCACGGAAAAGAAACATCAGCAGAAAATAAGCAAGCGAGCGTCCCGTATCCTCAGGCAATAAGCCTATATCACTCTCCAAAAGCAGACGCATCTGTTTCTGCGTCAAGGAACGTTTGGTACGGGATTCCACCTTCGTATACACATCATTGAAAAGACCGGGAATATATCCGGAACTGCCCACGGGAAAGATACGGTTGAATACCGCACGCAAGGTGCGCATATAGGTGGAAATGCTGTTCCAGCTCAATGACTTGCTCAAAAGCCACTCCTGATAGGCTTTCAGACGACCGGGAGTAAACAACTCGCATACAGGCAGCAGTCCTGACGTATCACCGGAAAATTCCGTAAAGGAACGCAGCGTACAGCTATACGTATGCACGGCGGCATATTTTCCCGCAGCTTCCAGTTCACTGATAATGGCTGACATACAAACGGGAAAGCTGGTAACCATCCTTTCATTTACAATTTCTTCTTTATCCATAATTTCACGATTTTATATCCGCGCGATATGCGCATGTCTTTCCAAACAGGCATACACGGAGATTGTTTGTAAACGCAAAATAAAGGATGTGAGCAAGTTATAAAAGAATCAGAAGGCAGTGAATGACGCAGAGAAGTGATTCGACTGTAATAAACTTTGTTAAATACGCTGTGTACAATTACTGTACTATATATTGACATCGCCTTCCGCGTATATACGCGCAAATTTAATTGGTAGCAAAATATTCTTATTTCATTACATATTAATATCAACCGGTATTTCCTCCATTTTGAAAAATACGAATATTCAC
>OGEM01001495.1_pt1 | contig 9857 bp, 5 predicted proteins | sample 1570741 | NCBI WGS metagenome assembly OGEM01 (sample SAMEA2582141, study PRJEB24529) | metagenome | biome: Human gut stool | place: China | collected 2011
CCATATCGGGGTAGGGACAAACCTTGCAGTATCAGAATCCTGAACTAAGTCCGGCAGAAAGAGCGAAGGATTTAGTGAAACGCTTGACTTTAGAAGAGAAAGCGCTCTTGATGTGTGATGATTCGGAAGCCATTCCACGCCTGGGAATAAAGAAATTCAATTGGTGGAGTGAAGCCCTTCACGGGGTAGCCAATCAGGGAAATGTAACCGTTTTCCCCGAACCGGTAGGAATGGCCGCTTCATTCAATGACAAACTGGTATTCGAAATCTTCAATGCAGTCTCCGATGAAATGCGTGCCAAACACAACGAACGCGTACGCAACGGACTGGAAGACGTCCGTTTCCACAGTCTCTCTGTCTGGACTCCCAACGTAAACATCTTCCGTGATCCCCGTTGGGGACGTGGTCAGGAAACTTACGGGGAAGATCCTTACCTGACTTCTCAAATGGGTATCGCAGTGGTAAAAGGATTACAGGGACCTGAAAATGAAAAGTATCGTAAATTGCTTGCATGTGCCAAGCATTATGCCGTACATAGTGGTCCGGAATGGAGCCGTCATACAGCCAATCTGAACAACGTCAGTCCCCGTGACCTATGGGAAACTTACCTGCCTGCGTTCAAGGCATTGGTACAAAAAGCCGATGTACGCGAAGTTATGTGCGCCTACCAGCGCCTGGACGATGATCCTTGTTGTGGAAACACCCGTCTGCTTCAACAAATACTCCGTGATGAATGGGGATTCAAATATCTCGTAGTCTCCGATTGTGGAGCCATTGCCGACTTCTGGACTTCCCACAAAAGTTCCTCCGATGCCGTACATGCAGCCGTCAAAGGAACCATGGCAGGTACAGATGTGGAATGTGGATACGGATACGCTTATCAGAAACTACCGGAAGCCGTATCCAGAGGATTGATAACAGAAGAAGAAGTGAACAAACATGTGCTCCGCCTGATGGAAGGACGCTTTGAACTCGGAGAAATGGATGACCCGTCATTAGTGAACTGGACAAAAATACCGATGTCGGTAGTCAACTGTAAGGCTCACAAAGATTTGTCACTGAATATGTCACGCCAGACAATGACACTCTTACAGAACAAGAACAATGTATTGCCTTTAAGTAAATCCATCCGCAAGATTGCGGTTATCGGTCCTAACGCTGATGACAAACCTATGCTGTGGGGCAACTACAACGGAACTCCGAATCAGACCATTACCATCTTGGACGGCTTCAAAAGTAAACTGAAAAAGAATCAGATCGTCTACATGAAAGGCTGTGACCTGGTGAATGACCAAACATTGGAATCCTATCTTGACCAATGCAGCATAGATGGGAAACCCGGCATAAAAGCTACATTCTGGAACAATCCAGAACGCCAGGGAGAGCCTGTCTCTTCGCTCCGTACCACCCAGCCTATCAACGTGACTACATACGGATTACATACTTTCGGCCCGGGAGTGAATCTTGAAAAGTTCTCAGCCAAATACGAAACCGTATTAATCCCGAAGGAATCAGGCGAAATTCTCCTCAATCTCGAAGGTTGCAGTTACTTTGAATTATTGGTAAACGGCAAGTCGATGACTAAACACCGCACTTGGAGAACCACCGATACCCGCACCATGCTACAAGTGGAGAAGGGGAAAGAATATAAGATAGAAATACTCTATGCACAAGTAGAAAACTGGGCTGCAAACCTGAAGTTCAACCTCGGAAAAGAATTCCCGATCAATTACAGTGAAAGCATTTCGAAACTTAAAGGCATAGATGTAGTGGTCTTCGTAGGTGGCATTTCGCCACAACTGGAAGGGGAAGAAATGCCTGTAAATATTCCCGGCTTCAAAGGAGGCGACCGTACGGATATAGAATTACCCGCCGTACAGCGAAACTTCCTGAAAGCTCTGAAAGATGCCGGAAAACAAGTAGTATTTGTCAATTGTTCCGGATCGTCTATGGCATTGCTGCCCGAAACGGAAAGTTGCGACGCTATTCTCCAGGCATGGTATGGAGGAGAACTGGGTGGATATGCTGTAGCCGATGTGCTGTTCGGTGATTATAACCCCTCCGGCAAGCTGCCCGTCACTTTCTACAAAAATACGAAACAACTTCCCGACTATGAGGATTACTCCATGAAAGGACGTACATACCGATATATGTCCGACCCTCTGTTCCCATTTGGATTCGGATTAAGTTACACGGATTTCGCCATAGGTACGGCCAGTTGCAACAAAAGCCAACTCCGTACAGATGAGTCGCTGACCTTGACTGTACCGGTCTCCAACACAGGCAAACGGTCCGGAACTGAAATCGTACAGGTTTACATACGCAAAACAGATGATGCTGATGGACCATTAAAGTCCCTGAAAGCCTATGCACGTGTAGAACTCGCAACAGGAGCCCAACAGGATGTCAAGATAGAGTTGCCATCCGAATCATTCGAATGTTTCGATCCTTCTACAAATACCATGCGTGTGGCACCGGGTGAGTACGAGTTATTCTACGGAACAAGTTCCGCAGCCCGGGACCTACAATCTGTCAAAGTCACTTTACAATAAAAGGAAGTCGCCCTATTTCGGGGCTTCCTATCATTTTTATTTTATCTTTGTGTCCGGATGAAGAAATAGAAAGCCCGTACACATTAAAAACAGTCAACTTATGAAAAACAAAAGACTATTTTTATTATCCGCATTTCTGGTAATAATAGGTACATTAAAAGCTCAGAATCCCATTATTACGGATCAGTTCACTGCTGATCCCACCGCCAAAGTTTTTGAAGGCAAGATGTATGTCTATCCTTCACATGACATTCCAAGCCCCATCGAGCGTCTGAAAGAGTGGTTTTGTATGGCAGATTACCATGTTTTCTCTTCAGACAATCTGGTAGACTGGACAGACCACGGAGTGATCCTAAGCCAGAAAAATGTACCTTGGGTGGCTCCTGACTCCTATTCCATGTGGGCCCCCGAATGTGTATACAAGAATGGGAAATATTATTTCTACTTCCCATCCACCCCTAAAGGCGAAGGCAAACGCGGTTTCAGCATTGGAGTTGCCATAGCCGACAAGCCTTACGGCCCTTTCACCCCGCAGGCCACTCCCATTGAAGGAGTCAACGGCATCGACCCTTGCGTGCTCATTGATAAAGCCGGGCAAGCCTACATATACTGGTCAGGCCGCGGAATGTCAGTAGCAAAGTTGAAAGACAATATGCTTGAACTCGCCTCAGAACCCATGCAAATTCAAGGATTACCCGAAGGTTTCAAAGAAGGACCTTTCGCCTTTGAACGCAACGGAAAATATTACTTCACATTCCCCTGGGTAAAGGAAAAAACGGAAGTTCTGGCTTACGCGATGGGAAACAATCCCATGGGTCCCTTCGAGTTCAAGGGTATCATTATGGATGAATCACCAACCGATTGCTGGACCAATCACCACTCATTGGTGGAATACAAAGACCAGTGGTATCTGTTCTATCACCACAACGATTACTCCCCCGAATTCGATAAAAACAGATCGGCACGGGTCGACTCCTTATTCTTCAACGCGGACGGCACTATCCAAAAAGTAACCCCTACCCTGCGCGGAGTGGGCATAACAGACGCCCGGAAAGAAATTCAACTGGATCGCTACAGCCGGTTAAGCAATCAGGGAGCGACCATCGATTACCTGAACCAGGCAAACAAATTCGAAGGTTGGAAAACTTTATTGAGCAAAAACGGTGCATGGGTACAGTACAACCGGGTGAACTTCGGAGATAGTACTCCCCGGAAAGTGAAAGCAAAAGTAACCTCGGACAACGGAGGAACACTGCAAATACGTATAAACGGAACAAACGGTCCGGTTATCTCGGAAATAAAAGTTCCCAAAACCGATAAATGGACGAATATTGAATCCTCGGTTCGTTCCGCTCAGACCGGTATCCACGATTTATACGTGTCTCTAAAAGGAAACGGTAAAGTTGAAATCGACTGGATCAGTTTTCAATAACTAAATCTCCGGGCCGGATATGAAGTATACGAAGACAATAACGCTAATCACAACCCTGCTCTGCTTCCTGCAGGGGCAGGATTTAGCACTTGCTCAGAATAATCCAAACCAATACAATTACCTTTATCTTACTATCCGGAACGGATTATGCGACAACTCCATCCGAACCATACACAAAGATCGCAACTCATTCATGTGGTTCGGAACCTCCAACGGGCTCGACCATTACGATGGTTACGAACTGAAACACTACTCCACAGCTCCCAGGCAACCGTATCAGTTTATTGAAAGTAATTATATTAATGACATTGACGAAGACGACAACAACTATTTGTGGGTAGCTTCCGAAGCCGGCATCATGAGCATTGATCTCCTTCACGAAAATCTCAACTTCTATAAGGAATACTCCGGTAAAAATAATAATGTGCTTTACTCTCCCGTTCAGGCCCTGCTTGTCGACGATTTCAATAATCTCTGGGTGGGTAAAAGTGACGGACTCGCCTACATCATTCTGAACGAAGAAAGGCAGATAAAAGATATCCGGATATTGAAGAAAGACGTGAATATCAAAACCATTGTAAAACACGGTAGTGATATCTGGGCGGGAGGCGACAAGTGTTTATTGCATTTCACCCCTTCGGGCAAACAAGATTATAGCAATATACCCGTAGTTACAAACTTAGATACTTCTCAGTTAATCTTCAACCGCCTGTTTTCGTATGGTGACTATCTGTGGATCGGTACTCAAAGTGGTTTATACTGCTATAACACCCAGAATCAGTTCTGTATACTCTATCAGCATAACCCCAATAATCCTCACAGCATTTCCTCCAACTTCATCACAGATATTGATAAAAACTCATCAGGCGACATCATTATCGGAACCAGAAACGGAGTGAACATATACCAGCGAAATGATCAATTCGTTACTTTCAGCAGAGGCATACAAACCCGGTCCCTGAATGATAATATCATCAACCGGATATTTGTTGATAAGAATGATAATATCTGGGTAGGGACCGACTTCGGCGGAATTAATATCATGGCTCCGCAACGCATAACTTTCAATTATTCACTGCAAGGGTATGAGAAAGGAGTGCCCAACATCATCAGCACAGTGCTCGAAGACAAAGAAGGAAACATCCTAGCAGGAATTGTAGATGGCGGACTTGCTATTAAGAGGAAAGGTGCTGACTCCTTTTCGCTCTTCAAACACAGCCCGGGAGATCCGCGCTCACTGGCTCACAACAACATCTCGGATATCATTCAGGACCTGCACGGCAATTACTGGATATCAACAATAGGCGGAGGGCTGGATAAACTGGACAAAAATAATCTATCACATCCCGTATTCGAACATTACAACAGTTTGAATTCCTCCCTGACCTCCGATGACATCCATGACATAGCCTTGGACTCTGCCCGGAATGCATTGTGGATATGCAACGGCAGCCATATCAATACACTCGACTTCTCTACGGGAACCATCAACCGGCTAAAGTTCTACACACAGTCCAAAGAACCCGTTCATAACATGAATACAATCTTCATCGACTCACAGTCAAGATTATGGATTGGTGGAAACGGCGTGTACGTCATCGACCTGGAAGATTCCAGGAATACCTACGAATGTATATACTATCAGCACAAACTGGATGATCCCGAAAGCAAGATCAATGAAAAGATCACTTGTATATTCGAAACTAAAAAAGGGGAGATTTATCTGGGTAGCCTCGGAAATGGCATCTACCTGTTGGAAGACAACGGTAACAACGAAAAATATACCTTCAAGAACTATGCCGTGCGCTGCGGTCTTTCGGACACCAGCATCTCGAACATTCTGGACGATGAGAACGGGAACTTATGGATCAGCACCCTAAAAGGCATTTACTTCTTCGATATCAATACAAAACGGGCCTTCAAGTTCGATGAAGGAGACGGGTTGCTGGTACCCCAATTCTATAAAAGATCCGGCTGTAAGACCATCAATCACAATATGTTACTGGGAACTATCGATGGTTTCGTAACATTCAGCCCGCTGGTAAACCTGCCCAAGCAAAAGCAGCGGACGATACCCCTCTCCAGCGTTTTCTGTAACGGCAGCCAGCTGATCCCTTATCTGAACAGCGACAATCTGCCTGTAAGTATCTCAACAACCAAGGAACTGCATTTATATCCACCACAGAATTCCTTTGAAATCACATTCAGTTGCCTGGACTATATCGAACAGGAAAAAGTATTCTACTTCCATCGCATTCATGAACTGGAGGAGCATTGGAACACAGGATTGGTAAAGAGAAACGCCAAGTACACCAACCTGCCGCCGGGAAAATATACGCTGGAAATACGATGCACCAACCATGACAACACCTGGTCTACCGAGGCCACCTGTCTCAGCATTATTGTACATCCCCCATTCTATAAAACAGGATGGTTCTACTCACTTATCGCTATATTGATAATGTCCATTCTGCTTTATATCATCTATTGGTATAATGCAAGGCAACAGCATATCCAGAAACTTCTGAAAGAAAAGATAGAGATCATGTCCGAACAGATGGAGGCTATCAACAAAGAGAAGCTATCCTATTTCACCAACCTCGCACACGAGTTTAAAACACCCCTGACCCTGATACAAGGACCGGCAAGCCAGCTTATCAGGCAAACTACCGATCCCAAGGAAAAAGAAGACTTACAGATTATCAACCGGAATGCTCAATACCTGCTTTCACTGGTCAACCAACTGATTGACTTGCGCAAGATCGATACCCAAAACTTAACGCTCAATTACTCTCAATTCAACTTCAGCAAGTTCCTGAACACAACAATAACCGACTTTTCCAACCTGATGAAAGAACGAAACATCAGCTTTGAAAAGATATACCGCCTGAAGAGTGACCATATCTATTCTGATAAGGAAAACCTGCATAAGATACTGTTCAATCTATTATCCAACGCCATCAAGCATACTCCCGATAAAGGAAAAATCACATTGCATGCCAACCAATTCATCGACAAGTCGAACAAACTCATGCAGTTTATCTCCGTCACCAACAGTGGCAGCATAATAGCTCCTGACGAAATAGACAAAATATTCAACCGTTTCTACCGGATACCCGAACAGAACAAATATACAAACTACGGACAGAGCAGTACGGGCATCGGACTTCACATCGTAAAAGAGCTTATCAACCTATTAGGCGGAACGATTAAAGTCAAGAGTTCGGAAAAAGAAGGTGTATCTTTCAGATTATATTTCCCCATTACGCTGGCGGACGCAGCGGAGAATGAAATTCATGAGGAATATAAAGAGCCCGTACCCGTTGAAGACAAAATCGAGCCGTTCATTCCTATAGACAGGAGCAAGCCGACTTTGTTATTGGTAGAAGACAATCCCGATATGCGTCATTATATCAAGAATATGCTAAAAGAAAAATACAATATCGCTGAAGCAAACAACGGTGAGCAAGGCTATAAGACAGCCCAGAATATCGTGCCCGATTTCATTGTATCCGATCTAATGATGCCCGTATGCGATGGTTCCGATTTCTGCAAAAGACTGCGCGAGGACAAACTTTTAAGTCACATTCCTTTCCTGCTTCTCACGGCAAATTCAAGTGAGACTGCCCGGATAGAAAGCTATGAAAACGGAGTAGACGGATATATCACCAAGCCTTTCGAACAATCCGTATTATTAGCCCACATAGACTCCATCTTGAAGAACAGGGATTTGCGTCAGAAGAAATTCGTAGAACAAGACTTGAATCCTATTCTGCTGGAAGTGGGACAATCCGACCAGCAGTTCATGAACGAAGTTATGAATATTCTGGAAAAGAACTATACTGATCCTCAATTCGGTGTAAAGGATCTGACAGAAAGACTGAACATCAGTTATACAGTGATTTATAAGAAATTCGTATCACTCACCGGACTTCCGCCGGTACGTTTCATCCAATTATACAGGCTACAGATTGCCAAGAAAATATTAGAGAATAGCACCAATAACGTCATTGTATCAGAAATAGCCTACCGGGTGGGATTTAATGATCCCAAGTACTTCACCCGTTGCTTTGTGAAACAATATAAGCAAACGCCCAGTTCATTCTTCAAGTAGCACGACCTTAGGATCAGATCTGCTTACACACATTGCGGAAGGTTTCTATTTTATAACTATCAGATCGCCTTCCGCAAACCCAACTGTTATATGTTTCACCTGAAAAAGACTTATTTCTTTCAGATCTTTCTTTAACTCTTTCAGAACTTCCACCAGGCCGTTCAGTACTTCCTCCCACGGAATTTCGCTGGAAAGTTGCAAAGCATCACAGTTCCTTTCTCTCGGATCGAAATCTTCTTCACAGGCCCAGTCATCATTTTCCACGTCATATTGTTTAGAGCCTGTCAGTTCGAGTGTATAGCAGCTCTGCCCATTTTCTTCGACAGCTTCCCACAAGTTGAAGTTCAATGCAATGATGTCATTAGGCAGGGTTTCGTATTCAGCAATGAACAAAAGCCACTGTTTTACAATGGCTTTTACTTTCTGTTTATCAAATACCTCCATAGGGGTACAGCAGGTCCGAAAGTCCGGTTTACTTTCATCGTTCCCCAATATGGAGAATAGTCTTTTAAAGATATTACTCATTCTTAATCAATTCAAAAGTGTAGCTTCCTTACTCAATGACATCATTGATATGATATGACTACAAAGATAATGACAAATTATAAATAAATAGTATCTTTGTTACCATACTACATAAATAACCTTTTAGTTGAGGAAAATGTTTTGCATGCATAATTAAACATTAAATGATTCCCTCAATAATTTCCAAGCACTACACCTTTTTCATCTTTTCAAAGCAATCCGGACATATCCAGATAGGAGATGTTATCTCTTTTTCTTCCAGATATAGATATGTGCCCCTACCGTTGCATATAGGCGACTGGCATCCATTTTGCCGGTATATAGTTCATTCACTGCGGCTTGCAGCTCATCATTGTCAACTTTCGGTTTTCCGATTTCGCCTCCCACAAGACCGGCATCCACACTTAAACCTATTACTGAACTTAAACGATATTCAAGTCCTACCGTAAAGTTCCCGCCCAAAGCATTGGCTGTAGCATTAATTTTACCTAAACCATCTGCTTTAAGGGTTTCTTTATAACGTAACCATCCCCATCCTATTGCACCGTAAATGGTTAACTTCTCCCCTAAAACCCATCGCCCGGTGAACTGAGGAGCAATATACAATAATCGTCCTACGTCTTTCATCTCCATCGTTTGAAAACCGTCAGTGAGAGACATTGTCTCTTTGGCGCGAAACTGCTGCACCAGCACTCCCCAACCCCAACGGTTGTAATAACGAGACATGCCTACTCTCCAATCAAGTCCTGTGGACATATACGAAGTCCCCTCAACCTCTTCTGTGGAGACAATATGCCCTATACCTACACCTCCAAAGACGTAACCGATAGGTTGTTTATTCCAGTCCGTTCCCTTACGTGGTTGTGAGTTTACTTCCTTTTTGGATTGTGTCAGACTTTTGTTTATCTCCTGAGCATGAAGAGAGAATACTCCCAGGATGCTGATTGCTAATAGAATGATTTGTTTTTTCATATTTTATGTATTAGTTTAATATTTCATTTGCTATGGATACTTTCAAAAAAGGGATAATCCTACTTACTATAAGGAGGCCACATTCTGATATCACGCATGGTGGAAATAGGTGGATAGTACAAGCAGTCATTTAAGTACCTCAAATCTTCAACACTGACATCATATCGCTGCAAAATATTATAATTCTTCTGAATTATATTCCAATCATACATATTTACTGTATCGGTAGCTAATATAAAAATACGCATCGTATCAATACCCA
>OGEM01001496.1_pt1 | contig 9856 bp, 4 predicted proteins | sample 1570741 | NCBI WGS metagenome assembly OGEM01 (sample SAMEA2582141, study PRJEB24529) | metagenome | biome: Human gut stool | place: China | collected 2011
GAGCAGCACATACTTTGGCTGTACGGTACATAAAAGCAATCATCTCCTGATCGTCACGATTAAGGAAATCTATTTTAAAACCTTTAATACCCATATCGGCATAATGCGATACCACCTTTTCCAAATTAAGTTCCATCGCCAGATAACCGGCCCACAAAATAATATCGACCCCTTTTCTCCTTCCATGATCTACTATTGTCTGAAGATCGATTTCCGGAACGACATCAAAAAGATCACACTTTCCTTTGGTAGCCCATCCCTCATCGAGAATAACATACTCGATACCGTTTTCGGAAGCAAAATCGATGTAGTATTTATAAGTTTCTGTATTGATGCCGGCTTTGAAATCTACTCCGTAAAGCCCCCAGTCATTCCACCACTCCCAGGCAACCTTCCCCGGCTTGATCCATGACCGGTCGGCAATACGTGACGGAGCAGCTAACCGGTATACCATATCATTTTCCGTCAACTCTCCATCGCGCTTCGTTACTATGAAAGTACGCCACGGAAAAGTACGCGGTGTATCGATCTTTGCCATATAGGGATACCGCGAAGTAACCAGATATTCAAGGTCATTATGCCCGCCCCGCACCACACTCTTCGGATAAGGAGCAAAGACTCCTTGCAACTGCGGTCTGCAATTATCTGCGGCTAAATACATCCCGGGATAATCTTCAACGTCAGCTTCGGCAATACACAATTTTTCGTCATGCTCCAGATTGACAAGTATCGGTGTAAACAACAGATTATTAGCATCAAAGTCTTGCACCGGAAGATATGTATAAAGATTTTGCATATCATTCCAGAACTGCTGTTCACGGGTAGCGTTCTTTCGTTTCTTACGGTCACGCACATACGGAGCCCATGTCTCAAAGTTCTGAGACAACCGATACACCGCCTTTTCATTCTTTATAGTATGTTCCCCCGAAAGCGAAGATATGAAGCGATAAGCCATTCCATCATCATACATCCGGAATTCAATACTGAAACCGGCAGTCGCGTTCAATACCAATCGGTTATACTTATCTCGTACCTGCGATTTCTTATACATTGGAGAAGGAATCACTTCATCGACAGACAAGCGTTGTGCTTTTCTTACTTTCATACCGGCTCCCCAAACTGTACCATCTGTCCATTCTATAGCAATGGTCGATGGTGACAATATCGATTGACGTTCGTCAGAAAGAGTAAACGTAAGACTGTCACCGACATTTATTTCACTCATAAGCCTCCCATTAGGAGAAACCAGCTTATATCCGGTAGCAGCAGCCATTGTAGCAGTGAAAACCGCCATAAACATCAAAAAAATTATCTTATATTTCTTCATCTTTTCAAATCAATAAGTAAATGTACAAATGATAGGATAATGATCAGAAATCCACCTTACACCGTAAACCGGCTTATCAACCGTTTCAAACACCAACGGGCAAGCGTTACGATAGAATATATGATCCAGATTTTTGCCTCTTACCAAAGGAGACACACGTCCGAAACCATTAAAGCTGGAATGATCATCCGTTCCGGCCGCATCTTCCCGGGCAGAAGCGAACCAACGGTAAAACGTCGTGGATCATCGGGATTGTAGGAAGCATTCATATCACCGGTTACGAATACAGTTGCGTCCCCACCGGCGATGGTCTTCATCTGATTGTTTATCAATGAGGCGCACCGGGCACGTACCTCAGTATCCACCGGATCTTTTTTATAGGGCAGATGGGTGGTGACAATATAAAAGTCTTTCCGGCTTTTTTTATCTTTGAGTTGCAACCACAAGGCAGCCCGATAATGCCGGTCAGTCGAATTCCACGGCTGAGACGGAACTTCCGGAGTAGCACTCAACCAAAAATGTCCCGAACGTTCCACTGAATATTTATCACGGAGATATAACAACAATACTCCTCCGGTACGGGAATCGGACAGTGTGTCGTTCATCTCTATACGATAATAACCGTAATCAGGTAGCATATCAAAGATTTGTTGCCACATCTCGTTGCGTGGTTCCTGCATCCCCACCACGTCGGGACGATACTGAGCCATCATACGGGCACATGGTTCCCGACGCCGATCCCATGACGTATCGAGAGAATCGTTCGGATTATTGAAACGAATATTGAACGACATCACCTTTACAGAATCCAGCACGACAACATCGTCATGATAATCCTGGGCGACGGCACAAGAAAAACTCAGCAGTAAAATACCGGATAAAAGAATGTTTTTTTTCATATATGTATCTTTAAAATTATACTATGAAGACTTAACAAAAGGCACTGAATACGTAACCGCCAATACAAAGCCAACACTGATTTAAAAAACATTAACATGCTTTATTCTGATAATCCAAGCCGTCACAAGCCACAATATTCAAACCAAATAAAAATACCGGCTACGTAGATGCATGATGTAATGTGTTCCTTGAATGAATGTTCCTTTAAATTAAAATATTGACAAAATGAAAAAAAGAAAATTAGGATTGTTCCCTAAAGTATTGATTGCGATAACTATCGGTTCGTTATTGGGGTTGATAGCCCCGGATATTATGATCAGAATACTTAAGACCTTCAATGTGTTCTTTGCGCAAATCCTCAAATTTATCGTGCCCTTGCTCGTATTAGGTCTGGTGACTCCTTCCGTTGCCAACTTAGGACGCGGAGCGGGAAAAATGCTGTTGAGTGTTATTGTTATCTCCTATCTGTCGACGATAGGTGCAGGATTTTTTGCATACGGTTGTGCCTCAAACCTGCTTCCCCATTATCTAAGTATCGGTGAAATTTCCACTTCCGCGCTGGAAGGAAAAGTATTCGAACCTTATTTCAATATCAAATTCCCTCCGATTTGCGATATACTGACGGCTCTCCTCCTATCATTCATGCTCGGTGTCGGCATCATTTTCACCAAAGCTCCGGGACTGAAAAAAGCCTTTGATGAATTCGGAGAAATAGTAAAACTCACAATTGAACGTGCCATCATTCCCCTCCTGCCGTTTTATATCTTCACAATGATATGCGAAATGAGTGCCGCCGGTCATCTGTCAACTGTCATGGGAACAGGCATCAAAGTCATTGCAACCGGTGTCATCCTGTCTATCTGCTATCTCATTATCCAATATATCATAGCCGGACTGATAGCTAAGAAAAATCCTTTTAAATGTATATGGAACATTATTCCGGCATATCTGACAGGCTTTTCAATCTGCTCCAGTTCGGCTGTTATTCCTGTCACTCTCGAATGTACCATGAAAAACGGTGCCACCAAAGAGATCGCCAATTTTACCATCCCTCTTTGTTCTACAGTCCATATGTGCGGGTCGACTATCAAACTTATCACTACATCGGTTGCAGTGATGTATCTGAGCGGAATGAATATCAGTTTTGCACTCTTTGTCAATTTCATTCTTTTACAAGGAATTTCTGCCGTAGCTGCTCCCGGAGTAATGGGAGGTGTCTTGATGGCATCGATCGGATTACTGGAATCTGTTCTCGGTTTTTCGCCGGAACAAAGTGCCTTGATGATGACCATTTATCTGGCTCTCGACGGATATGGCCCGGCATGTAATGTCAGTGGAGACGGTGCTATCACCCTTATTATCGACCGTTTTTTCGGGAAAAAATATGCATCTGCGCAACAATAAAAGATCTATTTCAAAATCAGATTACGTAGTCATATTATGTCATGTGTTCTTTTTATATAGAAGAAAGAATAATTAAAAAAATATATGGAGAAAGAAAACATAAAGATGTTTTTCGAGAGTCAGTCCACACCCCCTGATTCCGAGAAAATAGAACAATGGTATATAGACAATATCAATAATACCGAATTGGATACCATCCTTCTGGAATTATTGAAAAAATGTACCCATCAAGATGAGCAAAAAGCCAGATGCGCGTTCAGCCGCACATGCCATCGCATAGGTATCGGATCCCCCAAAGTCACTCAAAAGAGAAAAATAATATACCGTTGGGTATCGGGAATAGCAGCTACCGTATTGGTATGCGGTTTCCTATTGGGTACACATTTATGGAATTCCCGGTCCGGCGATATCAATTTGGAAAAGGTATACGCATCGGCAGGCAATTCAAAGATGGTGATACTTCCCGACTCTACAAAGGTCTACCTCAAACCCACAAGTACCCTTTTTTATGAAGCAAACGACTTTACCCACAACAGAAAAGTTCATTTGTTTGGCGAAGCGTACGTAGAGGTAACCAAGGATGCGAAACATCCGTTTTCCGTTGTATGCAACAATGCCACAATCAAAGTATTGGGAACTAAATTCAACGTACAATCGCATGAATCCGATTCGGAATTTGAAGTAATGCTGTACGAAGGATGTGTAGACGTAGAATCTGAATTCAACAATAAACAGGTAGAGGTACTCATGGCGCCCGGTGATATTGTAAAGATCGACAAAACTACCGGAAATATGTCGCAAATGAACATTTCGACTATAGCTAATCAAGGGCAATCCCGTAAGTTCTACTTTATCGATAAAAAGCTGGAAGATATAACCAACCAGCTCGAACGCCATTTCCAAAAGAAAATTGTAATCACCAACCCCCAATTAAAATCAATAAAATACGATGCAATATTTGCCAACGATGAGACAATTGAACAGATTTTAAATTACTTGAACGCATCACAACAGATGAGCATTATATATCATGATAACACCACTATAGAGATACGGTAACACAATTTCAGTTTTCAACAGGTAAATGATAGAACCCACAAAAAACAATCAGATGAAACGAATCATTTTATTCTTCACCTTTATAGTTCTTGCAAGCAACCTTCTTGCCGCCCGAGACTATCCCAAATGGCTGGAAAGTGCGGCCATATATCATATCTATCCTTCTTCTTACATGGATAGCGATGGAAACGGATATGGCGATTTGGAAGGTATCCGTTCACGTTTGGATTACATAAAAAATTTAGGTTTTAATACCATCTGGATCAGTCCGGTCTTTTGCAGCGAATTTGAAGACGGCGGTTATGATATCACCGATTTCTATAAAATCGACCCACGTTTCGGTACAAATACCGATTTAGTAAATCTGGTAAACGATGCACATGCAAAGGGTATCAAGGTGTGCCTCGACCTTGTGGCCGGTCACACTTCAGACAAGCATCCTTGGTTTCTGGAGTCTGCGAATGGAGATCCCAACGGGCATTATGCCGATTATTACATTTGGACGAAAGGTAAAAAAACAACTCCGCCGAAACCGGAAAGAGGAGGCTGGGTAAAAAATGAATATCCGCGCGACGGATACTATCTGATGAATTATTACGATATTCAACCGGCACTCAATTACGGATATTATCAACCGGACCCGGAAAATTCGTGGGAACAAGCCTATGATGCTCCCGGTCCGAAAGCAGTCCGCCAGGAGATAAAGAATATCATCTCTTTTTGGTTTAATAAAGGAGTCGACGGTTTTCGTTGCGACCTGGCCTGGTCATTGGTAAAAGGAGATGATGCAGAGTTTCACGGGGTAAGAAAACTTTGGAATGAAATATTTTCCTGGCAGGCAAAAAAGTATCCCGAAACGATCTTCCTGTCAGAATGGTCAAGTCCGATAGAGGCCATTTCTTGCGGTTTCGATATCGATATTATCCGCCACAACGGATGTGGAAAAACCATGTATCGCGATCTGGTGCACAATACACTTCGATATGCAGACCCGGAAACCGGTATGTACCAACCGAAACACTGTTGGTTCGACAGGGCGGGAAAAGGGCAGTTCGCCTCTTTCGTGGAACCTTTTAAAAAAATGTATGAAGTAACCAAAGGGCACGGTTTCCCATGCATGCCCACATCCAGCCATGACACCTGGAGACTAAATCGCAACCAGCGTTCCACTTCGGAGGAACTAAAAGTGGCCATGACATTCTTCCTGACAATGCCATGGGTGCCGATTGTATATTACGGAGAAGAAATCGGGATGCGTTCAATGGACGGATGGCCGTTTATTGAAGGCAGTCGGGACCGGTCGGCCCAAAGAACGCCCATGCAATGGGAAGCAGGCGTAACAGCCGGTTTCTCTACCTGCGACCCTTCAAAATTGTACTTACCCATAGACCCGGACCCGAAGCGTCCGACAGTGGCCGGTCAAATCAATGACCCGCATTCCATACTCAACTGTACGAAAGGGCTTCTTGCCCTCCGTTCTTCAGTCCCTGCATTGGGGAATACCGGAGGATGGAAGCTTGTCAGTGATCCGCAGCAGGCATACCCTGCCATATACGAACGCTCCGACAATCACTCAAAATATCTGGTAATTATCAATCCAAGAGAAAAAAATGCTACGGCACTCATTGGAGGGTATGATCAATTAGAAATTATTTGGGGAGATCCCAAAAGTTTGTCAATAAAAAAATCGAAAGGTAAGTTATCGCTGAAAATCCAAGGAATAAGTTCCGTCATCTGTAAAGTTCTGTAATTCATATTAGTCATCAACAAAATAATAAATCAATGAAAAAGGTTTTCAAATTCTATTTAATGCTGTTCTTAAGTATCACAGGAACAGTTTTTACAACGAATGCAGAAACTAAAAAAATTCTCGTTGTTGGAAACAGTTTCTCATTCGATGCAGCTTTGCAGGAACTTCTTCCGATAGTACAAGCTGCAGGAGATGATATCGTATTGGGATTCCCATATAAAGGAGGAACTACATTAGAACTTCACACGAATTATATTACCGGAAATCAACAGATATACAATTACTACAAAATCAAAGATGGGAAAATGACATCGACAGGAGGAAACAGCCGCAAATTCGATGCAAATATCATTACGGATGAAGACTGGGATATTGTCATTATACAAACCGACCATAATTATTCGGGCGCATATAGCCATTACTTTCCATATTTGGACAATCTGATTACCTATCTTAAAACTTATCTTACGAATAAAAACGCCAAGTTTTATCTTTACATGACCTGGGCCTATCAAAACGGTTCGGCCAAATTAGAAGAGTTAATCAACAAAGGTCTTTATACCGGTCAGATGGATCAATATACAAAAATCATTGATTGTGCAAGCCGCGCCGCCGTACAATCGGGAATTGGCGAAGAAAATATAATTCCGGGCGGGACAGCCGTCCAAAACGGGCGTACCAGTTACATCGGCGATGATTATAACCGTGATGGCTATCACATGAATCTCAGCCACGGCCGTTATACCGTAGCATTAACATGGTATGAAAAAATCTTTGGGAAAAGTGTCATCGGATTAAGTTATCACCCTGCTTCCGTCAGCGATTTCTGTGCAGAGATGTGTCAACATGCCGCCCATGAAGCTATTATCAACCCCCAAAGTATCAGCAGCCTTGTGGATACCTATGGAGTAAACCCAAATACAAAATTCAAAGTCATCGACAGACCGTTAATGATCAATTTCGGCATCGGTCTCGGCTCATCTGCAGTTTCTCAATATTCATGGAATAGTTTGACAACTGCATTAACCGGAGCAAATACGGGAAATTTATATAACAGCAAAGGGTATGGAACAGATGTGAAAGCCTCGATAGAAAAACCATTCGACGGCATTTCCTCCATTGGAACAATATCATCGGCAACAGCCTTAGATATGCCTTCGAATGTGTCTAAATCAACCTTTTACGGTACCACAGAGAGTTCGGTTATTATTTCCGGATTATATCCGGGGCAAGCGTATGATATGAGCGTATTTGCTTCGGTTATGAATGCATCGGCCAATGCTGAAACCGCCTACTCCTTCAAAGGAGAAAATGACGGAAGTGCCTCTCTGAATCCAACGGACAACACTGCAAACATTGCAACGGTTCAAGGAATAATCGCTGATGACAAAGGACGTATCTGTTTAACTGTAAAAGCCGACACAAACAACAACGAAGAAAAGAGAACTTATTATCTGGGAGCATTAATGATAACCCCACACCTTGAGATCCCGGGGAAAATTCCTGTCCATATTAACTTTACCACCAGTGAAAAAGCAACTCAAGAAAACCTTTGGAATAATGTGACATCCCATCTTGCCGGAACTAAAATAGAAAATTTGACAGATTCGGAAGAGAATACTTCAGGCATCTCTCTAAACATCACAAAAAGTTTTGCCGGCATTACTGAAAACGGTGCATCCGAAACAAATACGTTGTTCAACATGCCTGCAAATGTATCTTCAACAGGTTATTGGGTAAACGGTGTCGAAAAAGACGGTATTCTTGCAGACAATGCCGAAATTGTATTCAGTGGCTTGAATCCCGAAAAATCCTATGATTTTTATATGTTCGGTTCTTACATGAATACAACAGAAGTTCATGAAGCAGAATATTCGACCTTTGGAACTGTAGAAAATTACATCGGACTAAATGGCAACAACAATGATCAGTCGGTTGCTGAACTCACCTCGATATATCCCGATGCGGACGGACATATCCGATTTACAGTCACCCCTGGGGCTACAAGTGCGGATATCTACAAAATAGGTTATATCAATGCCATGGCCATTATGATTCCGGGGATTGTGAAAGTCATACCATTCGAACCTGTGGCAGAAGGCCCGTGGGATGGCATTTCCATGATTGAACCTGCCCGTGACGTTTCCGGTAATTGTGTTATTTATACAGGAGCAGAATTAGCATGGGCAGCCAATCAAGTCAATCAAGGACATGCCATAACGGGTATAAAGATTGCCAAAGATATAGATTTAGGTAACCAACCATGGACTCCAATAGGATACGGAACTTATTTTACCGGAAAAATAGACGGACAAGGTTATCACATTTATAATATGTATATAAATAAAAGCGACCTTACTGAGAAATCGAACTTTGCAGGCTTCATAGGTGGTACAAACAGTGAGAGTTGTGATATTATTAATATCAACCTCTCAGGAAAAATCGACATTCCCGCATCAGTGGCTCAGAAAACCCAGGTCGGATCATTCGTCGGCAAAGCCAATGCCTTAGGAAATATGATTAATTGTCATAGCGATGTTGAAATTAATATCATGGGAGCACCGGCATATGTAGGTGGTGTATTGGCATTTATGAAAAATGCCAATATAAAGAACTGCTCATACTCAGGTAATATAACAATCGCGACATCCGGAAAAGTAACCAATGGTATCGGCGGTATTTTGGGATGTACAAATTCAAGTACTACCGGCATCGAAGCCGTTATTAACGGATGCTACTTTGACGGTAGTATTAAAAATAACGGTTCCGAAATCCCCAAATATGTAGCCGGAATCAATTCATATTCTAATTTGTCAAAAGCTGCCGAAACCATTACGAACAATTATGTTATCGGTACTATCGATTGCACGGCCACAGACCAAGGCAGCGTTTATGGAAAAACCAACACGACAAATTTTGATTGTGAAAATAACTATTATTACGCCGACTACACCTTGACAGGCAAAGGTGGAATTCCTATGAAAATAGAAGAATTTCATTCCGGAGAAGTTGCCTATTTATTAAACGGTGATCAAATGGAGTTTCTTTTCGGACAAGAGCTTGATTCTGATGACAACATGCCGGTTGTCTATAGAGGTTCCAACAGAGTATACAAAACAATCTTTATGTATAATGACAACGAATATGCAGTACTTTATAATAACACAGAAATGAAGTTTCCCAAAAATCCTGTTCCTGATGACAGCCCGACATTCGAAGGATGGTATGATGAAAAAGGAAATCGCTATGACGGGAACTCAACTACCCAAACCGACCTAACACTCTATGCTAAAATCGTAGCAACAGGCACCGATAACCTAAAAACTAAAGATAAAATTAGCATCAATAATAATAAAATCGATATAAATTCGGAAAGTGAAATTGGCGACATCACTATTTGGAACATACACGGCACA